>Ga0335075_10001414_pt1 | contig 39716 bp, 46 predicted proteins | sample Lox_Sample_24_FD_206723 | JGI IMG/M metagenome (GOLD analysis project Ga0335075, IMG submission 206723) | Soil microbial communities from Loxahatchee National Wildlife Refuge, Florida, United States - Lox_Sample_2.4 | ecosystem: Environmental > Terrestrial > Soil > Wetlands | place: USA... | reverse complement strand
CCGAAAAGGCAACAAAATCGGGAACTTGTGCCTATTTCACGTGCACGGTCAGCAGCATCTTGGGATGGATGTGGCAGCGCACCGGAAACGTGCCCGCGTTCGGAAAAGAGATATGGAAGACCTGTCCCGGAGACTGCTCCGCGGAATCGTAGCCGAAATTCTCAACGTCCACGTAGATCTGGTGGATGAATTCGTCCTGGTTGCTGAAGTTCAGCGTCGTGCCGTGATTGATCGTGATCTCGGTGGGATGAAACGCACGGCCGTTCTGCACGATGGTGTTGGCGTCGTCAGCCAGCGCCGCGGCGCACACCAGCACCATCACGCCTGTCGCGGTGAAAGCTGCCGTATAGTGGCCGTTCATTTCGTCACGATGTCATGCTGCATCGGCGCGAGGCGCGCAAGGAAGCGTGACTGCGTCGCGTATGCCACGCCGTTCTTGTCCATCGCTTTTTCGAGGTCTTCGACCACCGCGTTGAAGTCGGCGTTGCCGAGATGCAGACCCTTGTGCGTGTCTTTCATGTTGCGCCCCGTGTAGGTGCACGGCCCGCCAGCGACGACGCAGAACTGATCGCCCAGAAGAATACGGAAGCGGTCCATGTTCGTGTTGTCGAACGTCGCCTTGATGCGCGGGTCGGCAAGGAAGTTGTCGGCCGTGTCGCTCGCGATCTTGTGGATCGCATCGACGCCGCCGAGATCCTGCCACAGCGTATCGTCCGCGCGCGCGCCGCCTGCGAAAACAAGTGAAGTGACCGAAATGGCAAGAGCCAGCTTTGCGATTTTCATCGTCATGTTCCCTTAGAGGCCGACCTGCAGCGAGACATACTCGCCGCGCTGTTCGCCGACGAGCACATTGCCGAGATCGACATAGGCCGCGGTCAGCGACACGTTTTTGGTGATGAAATACGCGGCGAAAACGTCCCACGCATCCTGCTCATGCACGCCGATGTTGTCCGGCTTGGTGCGGAACTCGGCGCCGATCGCGAACTTGCGGCTGATCAGATACGCAGCCGAACCCTCGAACTGCGCGGAATAGCCGTCGTGCTTGCCGCCACCGAAACCAAGCAGGCCGAATTCATTGGCCTTGGTTTCGCGCCACGTCGCGTCGACCAGAAGGCTCTCCGCGAGGAACACCTTCGTCGCGCTGACGTAATAGTCGGTGCCGTCGGACTTTGCACCCAGCGCGTTCACCAGGAACCCGCGGTCATTGTGCTTGTACTGCACACCGGCAGCGATCTGCGGAATCCAGGAGTCCTGGTCGTAGACCGCATCGCCAAAGACTTTGACCTTCGCGCCGAAGATGTCCTGATCGATCTTGAAGCCATCGCCGAGGCCGAGCGCACCGCCGATCTTCTGCGTGTCAAAGGTCTGACGCGCATAGGAAAGTTCGACGCGGTCGAACAGACCGATCGCAACACCTTCGGTCCACATCGCGTAGTCGGTGGTGTTGATGTAGGTGAAATGCCCGTTCAGGCCGATGCCATCGCGCGAGCCGTAACCTGAAATCAGCGCCCAGGTGGCGAGACCGCCGCCGCCAGCGCCTTCCACGTTGCTCACGCCCCCGGTTGCCAGAAGCTTGCCGGAATCGAACATCGCCATGCCCTTGTCGAGCATCGAGCCGCCGCTCTGCGCGGGCTCATCGGCGAAAGACGTGGCGGAGAAACCAGTGGTGCAAATCAGAGCAAGGAATACGAAGCGCCAAACGCGCATAGGTACTTTCCCTTATACGTTCGGGAGGTACCTAGCGCAGGAATGGTTAACAAAGCCGGTAAGACACGCCGCAAATTGAGCGTTTCGTTAATAGGTTGTGATAGTGCGTCTCACAACCTAACGTTACGGCCGCTTAATGGTGTGCGTCTTTCCACTTCTTGACGGCATCCATCGCCATATCGACATGCTTGTCCGGGTTCAGATCGGTGTAGACCATCAGCACCGTGTGATCCGGCGCGATGACATAGGACGTGCGATCGGAATATTGCGGGGCCTTGGTCAGAACCGCGTCATACGCCTTGATCACTTTCTGATCCGCGTCCGCAGCAACGGCGAATTTGTTGCGGCACTCGACGGACGAGAACTCCGTCACGCGGTCGGGATTGCCGGAGGTCACGCCGATCACCGTCGCGCCCATCGCAGCGAACTGGTCCGTTGCCTCGGCGAACTCATGCGCCTCAACCGTGCAGCCGGGCGTGAAAGCGGCCGGGAAGAAATAGAGCACCACGGGCCCCTTCTTCAGCGCGGCGGCTAACGAGAAGTCGAATGGCTTGCCAGCCTTCGCGGCCTTAAGATCGAAGTCCGGCGCCTTCGCGCCTACGGTGAGCGCGGCGTTGGCCGGTATGGCAAACACGGATGCAAGCAGCGCCGCCCCTAAAATACGTTTCATGGTTCCTCTCCTTTTTTCACCAGAGTTCACCATAGCGGACTTGAAAGTAGGCGGAACCATGCCAACCTCAATTTACGCGATAAAACTCGGGAGCGGCCGTGCGCACGAACCTCAAGGATCTGCTGTCAAAGGAAAAACTGAAGGCCGCGTGGGATTTCGTTCGGGAGCCGGTGATCGTCGCGGGCGTCTTGCTCGTCTCGACCACCGCGATCGCACAGCCCTTCTACATTCCCTCGGGCTCGATGGAGCCGACGCTGCAGATCGGCGATGGCCTGATCGCGACGAAATACGATTATGGCTACAGCCGCTATTCCGTGCCGTTCGCGATGGGACCGTCATCGCACACGCGGCTCCTGCAGAAAGCGCCGAAGCGCGGCGACATCGTCATCTTCCGCGATCCGAGCGAACCCTCGAAGACGCTGATCAAACGTCTGATCGGCCTGCCAGGCGATCACGTGCAGATGGTCGAAGGCCGTCTCTGGATCAACGGCAAGGAATTGCCGCTGAAAGAAGACGGCATCGGCACCGCCGAGGACGAACAGGGCGGCATGTACCAGGTCGCCCGTTACACCGAGACTCTGCCCAATGGCATCACGCACACGATCTTCAAACAGGGCTGGAACGGAGAACTCGACAACACCGAAGAGTTCGTCGTGCCGAAGGACCACTTCTTCATGATGGGCGACAACCGCGACGACTCGCTCGACAGCCGCGTGGCGGCCAGTGCCGGTGGCGTCGGCTATGTCCCGATCGAAAATCTCGTCGGCCATGCGCAGGTCGTGGTGGGATCGTACGACTATCTCGGCGGCCTTGAAGACAAAGGCCTGTTCATACGCCTGCGCGGCAGCCGTTTCCTGAAGGCGCTGTATTAATCTGCCCAGCTTGCGCCGAAGCGCGAGGTCTGCGGCAGCACGGCCTCTGCGATGTCCTGCTTGAACTGTGCGTGGGCGACGATCTTGTCGACCATCGCACCGATCTTGCGGCGATCGCATTTCACGAAGGCTTCGGTCGCAGCCGGCGTCGGCCAGAAGAATGTGCGGCCGACAAAGGCATCGAGCTCTTTCGCCCACAATTCATGATCGCGTGCGTCTTCGCCGAAATATTTGCGCCGCTTGTGAACCAGGATTGCGAGATGCGGCTCGACCAGCTCATACACTTCGCTTTCCAGCGAACGGTGCGGCTCGAACGTCGCGGTGGCGAACAACATCGCGATCGCGTCAGCGAACGCATCACGGATAACCTGCGCCAGTCCTGTGGCGGAGTGCGCAGGCGAAACGGAAGACATTCTGTCCATACCCAAAGCATGCGCAGACACCTCTTAACGCGGGGTCGAGAAAGCTGGTTACAGAAGCGTTGGATATTGCCAAAACGCACCACTACCATAAGATGAATTCTAGAATTTCCGTAGTGCGAAAATTATTGACCGCGCCGATTTAATGCACTACACTTAATATCGGTACGCTATGGACTTCGAATGGGATGAAGCCAAGCGCAAAGCCAATCTTGCGAAGCATGGGTTGGACTTCGCGAATGCTGTGCAATTCGGATGGGAGACTGCATCCGTCACGCTAGATGACCGCTTTGATTATGGCGAGGAGCGAGAAATCGCTTTGGGCTTGTACGGCATGGATGTCCACGTGGTGATTTATACCCCACGCGGTCCGCGTAAGCGGCTCATTAGTTTTCGAAAAGCAACGCGGCGAGAGGCCGAAAAGTATTATGAAGAAGAGAAAGATAGATCTTAGTGGCTATAGCGACGATCCGATTGACGATCCGGACAGCCCCGAACTGACAGCCGATATTATCCGCCGCATGCGGCCGATGCGCGAAGTGCATCCCGGATTCGTCAAACGCATCGAGGAAATGCGCAAACGTGGCCGGCCGCCACTCGAATACCCGAAGGTGCAGGTAACCCTGCGCCTCGACGAGGAAGTTGTGAAAGCATTCCGCGAAGATGGCCCCGGCTGGCAGAGCCGGATCAATGAGGAACTGAAGAAGACGGTGAAGCGGCGCCGAAAATAGAGCCGCACCCAACCGCGACATCGCTGCCCGGGTTATAATGTTGCGCCGCCCCCTCCCCCATGCTATCTGCCTCGCGCGGAACGGAAGCGATTCCCTCCGCAAGTAAATTTCATAGACTTTTCAACGTGTTATCACGGGAGCGCCGGTCCAAAAGAGCGCCCCTCAGACAAGAGAACGCGAGTGGCGGACGAGGCACATAATTCGGGTATCGCGGGGCGCTATGCGACCGCGATTTTCGACCTGGCGAACGACATGAAATCGCTCGACGCCGTGGCGTCGGATTTCGCGACCTTGAAGCGCATGATGGCCGAGAGCGCCGACCTCACCCGCCTCGTCCGTGCGCCGGTGTTTGGCGCCGATGAACAGAAGAAGGGCATGCAGGCCCTGCTCGACAAGATGGGCGCGAACCCGCTGACGCAGCGTTTCATTGCGCTGCTCGCGCAGAAGCGCCGCCTCTTTGTGCTGACGCAGATCATCTCCGCCTTCGAAGCGATGGTCGCCCGCCAGAAGGGCGAGATGCGCGCCGAGGTCACCTCCGCCCGCCCGCTCAAGGACGGCGAGATCGAAGAGATCAAGCGCGTGTTGAAGGCCAAGCTCAATCGCGATCCGCAGATCGAAACCCATGTCGATCCCACATTGCTGGGCGGCCTGATCGTGAAGATCGGCTCGAAGATGATCGATAGCTCGCTGCGCACAAAGCTCGACGGCATGCGCACCGCGATGCGCGGCCACTAACGGAATTCTCCGGGCAACCGGAACGACGGAACGAACGAAGGAAGCAAGACCATGGATATCCAGCCCGCCGAAATCTCCGCGATCCTGAAGCGCGAAATCCAGAACTTCGGCGCCGAAGCCGAAGTCAGCGAAGTCGGCCAGGTTCTCTCCGTCGGCGACGGCATCGCGCGCGTCTACGGCCTCGACAATGTGCAGGCCGGCGAGATGGTCGAATTCCCCGGCGGCATCCGCGGCATGGCGCTGAACCTCGAAAGCGACAATGTCGGCGTCGTTATTTTCGGTAACGACTCCACCATCAAGGAAGGCGACACCGTCAAGCGCACCAAGGCGATCGTGGACGTGCCGGTCGGTAAGGGTCTGCTCGGCCGCGTCGTCGATCCGCTCGGCAATCCGATCGACGGTCTCGGCGATCTGACCAATGTCGCAGAACGCCGCCGCGTGGACGTGAAGGCGCCGGGCATCATTCCGCGCAAGTCGGTGCATGAGCCGGTGCAGACGGGCCTCAAGGCCATCGACACGCTGATCCCGGTCGGCCGCGGCCAGCGCGAACTGATCATCGGCGACCGTCAGACCGGCAAGACCGCCGTCGCCATCGACACCATCATCAACCAGAAGGCCGTGAACGCTGGCACCGATGAGAAGGCGAAGCTGTACTGCATCTACGTCGCCATCGGTCAGAAGCGTTCGACCGTTGCCCAGATCGTGAAGACGCTCGCCGATGCCGGCGCGCTCGAATACACGATCATCGTGACGGCGACCGCGTCCGAGCCCGCGCCGCTCCAGTTCCTCGCGCCGTTCTCCGGTTGCGCGATGGGCGAGTGGTTCCGCGACAACGGCATGCACGCGCTGATCATCTACGATGATCTTTCCAAGCAGGCCGTCGCGTATCGTCAGATGTCGCTGCTGCTGCGCCGTCCGCCGGGCCGTGAAGCCTATCCAGGCGACGTGTTCTATCTCCACAGCCGCTTGCTCGAGCGCGCCGCGAAGCTCAACGAAGACAACGGCGCCGGTTCGCTGACCGCGCTGCCTGTCATCGAGACGCAGGCGAACGACGTGTCCGCGTACATCCCGACCAACGTGATTTCGATCACCGACGGCCAGATCTTCCTTGAGACCGATCTGTTCTATCAGGGCATTCGTCCCGCGGTGAACGTCGGTATCTCGGTGTCGCGCGTGGGCTCGTCGGCGCAGATCAAGGCGATGAAGACCGTCGCCGGCCCGATCAAGGGCGAACTCGCGCAGTACCGCGAAATGGCGGCGTTCGCGAAGTTCGGCTCCGACCTCGATGCGGCGACGCAGAAGATGTTGGCGCGCGGTGAGCGTCTGACCGAGCTCCTGAAGCAGCCGCAGTACAAGCCCTTCGCCGTCGAGGAGCAGGTCGCGGTGATTTACGCCGGTACGCGCGGCTATCTGGATCCGTTCCCGACCGCGAAGGTCGGCGCCTTCCAGGACGCGCTGATCTCCAAGCTCAAAGGCGCCTATCCTCAGTTCCTCGAAGGCATCCGCAAGGAGAAGGCGCTGACGCCCGATCTCGAGGCGATGCTGAAGAAGGCGCTCGACGAAGTCTCGAAAAGCTTCGCGTAAGGAAGACTGCCGCTATGGCAACCGTAAAGGAAATGCGCACACGGATCGGAAGCGTGAAGTCCACGCAGAAGATCACCAAGGCGCTGCAGATGGTGGCGGCGGCGAAACTGCGCCGCTCGCAACAGGCTGCCGAAGCCGCGCGTCCGTACGCGCAGCGCATGGCGGCGATCATCTCGAACCTCGCCGCTTCGGTGTCGGGTCCGTCCGCGCCGCTGCTGCTCGCGGGCACGGGCAAGCAGGACCGTCATCTGCTCGTCGTGGCGACCGCCGACCGCGGCCTCGCCGGTGCGTTCAACTCGTCGATCGTGCGCGAAGCGCGCAAAGAGCTCGCGCGTCTGACCGCCGAAGGCAAAACCGCGAAGTTGATCGTCATCGGCCGCAAGGCGCGTGACCAGCTGCGCCGCCAGTACGGTTCGCAGTTCATCGAGCAGTATGAAGTCGGCCTGAAGTCGCCGGGCCTCGCCCTCGTCCAGCCGATCGCGAAGAAGATTCTCGACCTCTACAACGCCGGCGAGTTCGACGTCGTGACGCTGATCTACAGCAAGTTCAAATCGGTCGTGACGCAGACGCCGACCTTGAAACAACTCATCCCCGCCGTCATCGAAGAGAACACGGGACCATCCGCGTTCTACGAATACGAGCCGGATGAAGTCTCGATACTTCAGGAACTGCTGCCGCAGAACATCTCCGTGCAGCTCCTGTCCGCGATGCTGGAAAACCAGGCTGGCTTCTTCGCCTCGCAGATGACCGCGATGGATAACGCCACGCGCAACGCGGGCGACCTGATCAATGCCCTCACCATCAAGATGAACCGTACCCGCCAGGCCAAGATCACGACCGAACTGATCGAGATCATCGCCGGCGCCGCCGCCGTTTAAAGGAAACAAGACCATGAACGCACCCGCAAACATCACCAGCAAGGGCCGCCTGACGCAGATCATCGGCGCCGTCGTGGACGTGGAGTTCGACGGCGGACTGCCCGCGATCCTGAACGCGCTGGAGACGACCAACACCGATCCGCGCACCGGCGAGAAGATCCGCCTCGTGTTCGAAGTCGCGCAGCATCTTGGCGAAAACGCGGTGCGCGCCATCGCGATGGACTCGACCGAAGGTCTGGTTCGCGGTCAGGCCGTGACCGACACCGGCGCGCCGATCCGCGTACCCGTCGGCCCCGCCACGCTCGGCCGCATCATGAACGTCATCGGCGAGCCGATCGACGAAGCCGGCCCGATCAGCCAGGAACACACCTCCCCGATTCACCGTGAAGCCCCGACGTTCTCGGAGCAGGCGGGCGCCGCGGAAGTTCTCGTCACCGGCATCAAGGTCATCGACCTGCTCTGCCCCTACACCAAGGGCGGCAAGATCGGTCTGTTCGGCGGCGCGGGCGTCGGCAAGACCGTGACCATGCAGGAGCTGATCAACAACATCGCGAAGGCATACGGCGGTTACTCCGTGCTCGCCGGCGTCGGTGAGCGTACGCGCGAAGGCAACGACCTCTATCACGAGATGATCGAGTCCAACGTAAACGTCGACCCGAAGAAGAAGGGCTCGGCCGATGGCTCGAAGTGCGCCCTCGTCTATGGTCAGATGAACGAGCCGCCGGGCGCGCGCGCGCGCGTGGCACTGACCGGTCTTTCGGTTGCGGAATACTTCCGCGATCAGGAAGGCAAGGACGTGCTGTTGTTCATCGATAACATCTTCCGCTTCACACAGGCGGGTTCGGAAGTGTCGGCGCTTCTCGGCCGTATCCCCAGCGCGGTGGGTTATCAGCCGACGCTCGCGACCGAGATGGGCAACCTTCAGGAGCGCATCACCTCCACGACGAAGGGCTCGATCACCTCGGTGCAGGCGATTTACGTGCCCGCCGACGACCTGACCGATCCGGCGCCGGCGACTTCGTTCGCGCATCTTGACGCGACGACCGTGTTGTCCCGCGATATCGCCTCGCTCGGCATCTTCCCGGCGGTCGATCCGCTCGACTCCACCTCGCGTATTCTCGACCCGCAGGTCATCGGCGACGAGCACTACACCGTCGCCCGCCGCGTGCAGGAAGTCCTGCAACAGTACAAGGCGCTGAAGGACATCATCGCGATCCTTGGCATGGATGAGCTCTCGGAAGACGACAAGCTCGTCGTCGCCCGCGCGCGCAAGATCCAGCGCTTCCTGTCGCAGCCGTTCCACGTCGCCGAGCAGTTCACCAACGCGCCCGGCAAGTTCGTGGAGTTGGCCGACACGATCCGCTCGTTCAAGGCGATCGTCGACGGCGAATGCGACGACATGCCGGAGCAGTCCTTCTACATGGTGGGCGCGATCGAAGAAGCCCGTGAGAAGGCCCAGAAGATGGCAGCGGAAGCGGCGTAATCATGGCCGACGCGAAAATCTCCTTCGACCTCGTCTCGCCGGAACGGCTTCTCCTGTCGGAGAATGCCGAGATGGTCACCGTCCCCGGCAGCGAGGGCGAGATGGGCGTGATGGCGGGACACATGTCCCTCATCACCACGCTCAAGCCCGGCACGGTCGACGTGAAGATCGCCCACGGCGATCATCACCTGTTCATGGTCTCCGGCGGCTTTGCGGAAGTGACGGCGTCCAAGATCACGGTGCTCGCCGAGGAAGCGATCCCGCTCGCCTCGCTCAGCGAGCAGGAAATTGCCCAGCGCATCATCGACGCGGAAGAGGACATCGCGACGGCGAAGACCGAGGCCGAGATGACCAAGGCCACCGGCATGCTCGACCACCTGAAGCACCTGCGGGCATCGCTTTAAGCCGATTTAACATTTAGCCCAGTGCGCGAAATCCCTGCATTTTCGGTGCAGAATCAGGCACAACGCCGGAACTTTCCGTTGCGCGCGGGGTTCTCGGCGGATAAGCGCGTTTGCTATAGTTCCACCGGGTATGGGTTTGGCGTGAGATGACGGAAGGCACGGTTTATCGGCAGGGCTGGTCGCTGGACGATGTCCAGTGGTCGAAGTTCGACGCTTCGAAAGTCGAGCCGTGGCTGCTGACCGCCATCAAGGGCGCCGCCCTCGTGGAATTCAACGCGCCGGACTATGTCTCCTACCTGAAGCGCGTCTTCCTCGATCCCCAGACCCAGGCCCTGATCGAAGAATGGGGTGCGGAAGAGTCACAGCACGGCCGCGCGCTCGGCCGCTGGGCCGAGATGGCTGATCCAAGCTTCAATCTCAAGGAGACGTTCGAACGCTTCCGCGAGGGCTATCGTCCGCCGCACTTCACCGGCGACGACGAAGGCTCGATCCGCGGCAGCAAGCGCGGCGAGATGATCTCGCGCTGCGTCGTCGAGAGCGGCACGTCGTCCTATTACTCCGCGATCCGCGACATGTGCGAAGAGCCGGTGCTCAAGGAAATCGCCGGCCGGATCGCAGCCGATGAATACCGTCACTACAAGCTCTTCTACGAGACGATGAATGCGCAGGAAGAAAAAGACCTGCCCTTCTGGAAGAAGCTGATTGTCGCGGTCGGCCGCATCAACGAGTCCGACGACGACGAACTCTCCTACGCCTATTACTGCGCGGCAGTACCCAAGAGCGCCGAAACCACGACGCCCTATGTGCGCGCGCAATACGCCAAGGAATCCTACAAGACCATCCTGCGGATCTATCGCCGCCATCACGTGCAACGGCTTGCGCAGATGGTGTCGAAGGCGTGCGGCGCCGATCCGCAAGGCCGCCTGACCAGAGCCGCAGGTGGTTTGCTGTGGCGCATGCTCCGCGTGCGTGCGGGCTTCGCCGGTGTCGCAGCTGAGACGGCGGCTTAAGAATTTCGAATTCCAATTTCGTCATGGTCGCCCTTGTGGCGGCCATCCATATTCCAGAGGCCGTTGGCCTACGTTAATGGATGGCCGGGACAGGCCCGGCCATGACGGGAAAAAAGAATAACGATCAGACCGACCGCTTCACCAGCATCTGCTTGATCTCGCCGATGGCCTGCGCGGGGTTGAGGCCCTTGGGGCATGTCTGGGCGCAGTTCATGATCGTGTGGCAGCGGTAGAGGCGGAACGGATCGTTGAGATTGTCGAGGCGCTCGCCCGTGTTCTCGTCGCGCGAGTCGATCAGCCAGCGATAGGACTGCAGCAGCGCCGCGGGTCCCAGATAGCGCTCCGAATTCCACCAATAGCTCGGGCACGAGGTCGAGCAGCACGCACACAGGATGCACTCATAGAGCCCGTCGAGCTTCTTGCGGTCTTCTGGCGTCTGCTTCCATTCCTTTTCCGGCTGCGCGGTCTTGGTCTGGAGGTAGGGCTGGATCGAGGCGTATTGCGCGTAGAAATTCGTGAGGTCCGGGATCAGGTCCTTCACCACCGGCATGTGCGGCAGCGGATAGATTGCGATCGCGCCGGACACGTCGGTGATCGCCTTGGTGCAGGCGAGCGTGTTGCCGCCGGCGATGTTCATCGCACAGGAGCCGCACACACCTTCACGGCAGGAGCGACGAAAGGTCAGCGTCGGATCGATCTCGTTCTTGATCTTGATCAGCGCGTCCAGAACCATCGGCCCGCAGGTCGTGAGATCGACGGTGTAGGTGTCGATGCGCGGGTTCTCGTCCACATCCGGATTGAAGCGGTAGACCTTGAACTCCTTGGTCCCCTTCGGCTTCTTCCCGTTCGCCGCCACGGGCGCGGGCCACGTCTTGCCCTTCTTGGGGGAGCTGCCTTTGGGCAAGGTGAACTGGACCATTGCGCGTCCTTTACACGGGAAATCGGGGCCGCTTCGTGCTTAGCAAAGCGGCCCCGCCCATGCAAATCCCTACCCTACGGCAGGCGCCGCCAGCGCGTACCAGTTGATCCGGCGGGTGACGTACATCGTCGCCGCAAGCGCCGCGAACAGCAGTCCGGCCCCGATCAACAGCGCGTAATCCTCGGCATTGAGGATGACGTAGAGCAGCGCATAGAGCGTTCCGAGAACGACAAACAGCGCGGCCGCCCTCACCCGGCTCGCCAGCACGCTCATCGCATAGAGCGATGTGAGCGCCACCGTCGCACCCGCTCCGATCAGATAGGACAGCGCGAACCCGAGATGTTCCGAGAGCGACAGCACCAGCAGGTAGAACAGGACCTGCGCGGACCCTACGAGCGCGTATTGCACGGCGTGCAGACGTTGCGGCGACACCGTCTCGACGACGAAGAACACGAGAAACGCCAGCGCCACGAACAGGATCGCGTATTTCAGCGAACGCTGGACCAGTTGATAGTGATCGACCGGCTGATAGAAGCGCGCACCAAACGCGGGCTGTTGCAGCAGATCCATCTGGTTGTTTGCCGACGCAAAGCTCTGGCCGAAGCCGCGCGCGAGATACGGCACGGTCCAGGACGCCTTGAACCCATCCTTCGACAGCGCGCTATCCGTCGGCAGGAAGGCGCCAAAGAAGCTCGGCGAATTCCAGTCGGATTGCACCGTCGCGGTCGTGCGGCGGCCGAGCGGGGAGACACTGAACTCGCGCGAACCACGCAGCGTGAACTTGGTGTCGAGCGTGAGATCGCCCGGCTCTTTCAGGCCGGCATTCGCCTGAATGCCCGAGAGGCGCGTTTCATCGACATCGACGCCCGATTCGAACGGGACACTGTGGCCGTTGGCGTTGAGAACGACATTGTCGGCAAGACCGTGCGCATCCGTCACCCGGATGACGATGCGCGCCTCGTTCCACCGAACCTTGGCATCGGACGGCATCAGAGCGGCCATGCCCGCCTTGTCGAAGGTCGCGTGCACGCCGATGGTCGCCGTATAGACCGGTACCTCGAATATCCCGCGCCAGCGCGTGCCCGATCTCGCGTGAACGTCCATGTTCAGGTTTTCGGGCAGGAGCATCGCGGTCAGGTCCTGATCCATGTTGACCTCCTGCCCGTTGACGAGGTTCTCGCGGCGCACCGTGTACGGCACCAGAAGCACAGGGCCGGCTACGACCTGTGGGCCGCCCCAGCCGGCGGCGATGTCGCTTGCGGCGCCCGCGGCCGTCTGCTCGCGGTCCGACAACGCCAGTTGAATCAGGAACAGCGGCACGGCCATGCACACCGTGAGAATGACGATCAGCAAAAACTTGAACCCCGGCGAACGCACGGCGGGCAGAGATTTGATTGTGTCGGTGGCCATCGATCCCCTCCTTTGACGACGCGCGGAAGGCTCGGAGCGGATCGTGGCGCAATCGCGGCGCGGCGATGGCGGAGGCGGGAAATGCGCAGGGCTTAATTGCGTCTATTCGTGATCGTGCATCGGGCGCCAGCCGGTAAGACGTTCCTGCTCGGCTTCCGGCACGCCATAGAAACCCTTGGCGATCTTCTTAAGACCACTGCGGCTCCTGATGATAACGATGCTGCGCTGTGTTTCGATCAAGCCGTCTTCTTCCATCTTTTGAAGCGCCAGACTCACGCCGGGGCGGCGCACGCCGAGCATGATGGAGAGCAATTCGTGCGTCAGCGGAATTCTGTCTCCTGGAAGGCGGTCGTGCGCCATCAGCAGCCAGCGCGCGAGGCGCACATCGAGCGTGGCGCGCCCGTTGGCCAGAGCCGTCTGCGAGGCCTGTGCGGCAAAGGCGTTCACGAAGGCAAGCAAGCCTTCTCGAAGAGAGTCGCTCTTCAGGATCGCTGCGCGGAACTGGTCGGCCTTGATGCGCAAGCCGTATCCCGGGACCTGCATGAATGTCGAGTTTGCACTGCGGTCCGTTCCCATCACGACCGAATGACCGGTCAGGCCGTCGCGGCCGATAATGCCGACTTCGATGCGATGATCGCGCGGGATCGTCGCAACGACCGACACGATGCCATCCTGCGGAAAGTAGATATACGGGATCGGCTTGTGCGGCGTCTCAACCTGAAAAAGTCGCGGAAGCTCGATGGGTTCGAGATGCGGCTTCAACAGGTCCAGGTCGGCAGTGCTCAAATAAGAAAGCAGGTGATTTCGCTTCATGCAGATGTCGATTGCTGTTGAGAAGGGTTGTGTAATCAGCCCACGGACCAAATCAGTGAACTGATTTGATACGCCTCGACTCTCATTGCCAATAAACGCGCGAGAGTAGTGTCCGGTTTCAGACAAAGAATGTTGTCGAATACAAAAGAGAAATTTCTACACTCGTTCCGGGCGTTACGATTGGGGCGATTTCTTGTCCGGCGAAGATTACGAAGTCCGCTTCTTCAATGCGGATGGATCGGTGTCACTGCTGTTCGTGACCAATTGCGCGGACGACGATGCTGCGCGGGAAACCGCTTTGAAGATGTTTGCCCGGGAGCTGAAGCCGTTCGAGATCTGGCGCGGCGCCACGCTGGTCGGCAAAGGGCCGCATTAGGCTGAAATTGCAAATCTACTCACGGCCGATCTGCTCGAAGAGCCACGCGATATCGGCAGGCGCGTCGGCGACCGTTCCGGAGAGCACGAGCTGATCGGCGCGGCGCAGTGTATCGCTGCCCAGATAGACGCTCTCTTCGACAAGCGCAGGCACGCTCGCACGGAAACGCCAGCCCTCGCCGTTTGGCAGCTTGAGGATCACGTCGCCGCCTTGCGACAGCGATACCCGCACATCGGGATGAATATGAAAACGGATCGAGAAATCATAGCCGCCCGGCTTCGGCTTTGCGCCAGGCAGCAACCGGTCCGAACCGGCAAGCGACAGGCCTTGCGGCGCAAGCGTGACCTGTCGCTCATGACGGATGCCGAACGCACGCACGTAGCCGTCATGCGAAGCTTCCACCATCCAGCCATGCGGTGTTTCCACGCGCCGCGTTTCGACGGCGGTGACATCACCAAGCAGGCGCGCGCCCAGGAAATCACGCGCCACGCCCTTGTGCAGAATGGATGCCGTTGAGGTATCCGCAAGCGTCAGCGTCGAATGCGCGGCTGTCGCGCGCAGCGCCGTGTCCCAGGCCGCGCGGCGTACATCGACCGCGGCGCCGCAATTGACGACGATACGATGCGTCGAAGCGCTGAGCTCGAAAGCGAGACAGCTCGCATGCGCGTCCGTCGAATAACCGCCCGGCGGCGCGGTGCCGCAGTCCATCACCACGATCGTGCGGCCCGACGCGATGCGCTGGTAGCCCGAATGCGGCGCGAACGCGAAAGGCTGGCCGCGAACCTCGTCGCGCGCGAGAAGCCCCGCGATCATGCGCGAGTCCGACTCGCGTCCGCCATTGAACAGTGCCAGCGCACCGTCGCCATGCCGGAAGAAGCGGATCATGGGCGCGATGCGATCGTGCGCGCCGCGCAACTCGCTCGGGATCTCAAGTGAGATTGCCGTCAACGCGTCCATCACCATCGTGATCAGGCGATAGGCGTGCACGAGGTCTTCGGGTGAGCGTGTGATGTGCCCACCGTCGGGAAGAATCTGAATGGCGATCTCCGCCTGCAGCATCGCGACGCCGAGTTCGATGCGCTTCTGGTCGTCGAGACATGCCCCCGACATTGCGAGCGCGGCGGCGGCCTCGAAGCGCGGCATGCCATCCGGTGCTTCACGCGCGATGCGCGCAAGAAGACGCGATTGCTCGCGCAGCGACACAAAGACCTTCGACCGCCACAGCATGTCGGAGTTCGACAGCACCAGCCGCCCATGCGCGAAGATGTTGATCAGGCGCCGCGCAAGGTTATGCGCCGACGACGCGGGCTCCGCATATTTCGCATTGCGCTTGAGCCATTGCGTGAAGAGGTTGGTCGCGAGCGTGCGCGCAGCCTCCCCGCCCGCCGCCGACAGCGGCGGCAACCACGCAAATCCGTGAAGCGCCTCCGTCCAGCGCGCCGACGGCGCAGGCTTGTCGAAGATCGAACCGTCCTTGACCTCGACCATCTCGCCGTTGAAGCGGAACTTGCCATGCAGCAACGCATCGGCATCTTCGAGACGCCGTGGCAACGCATCGTAGGGATGGAAGACGATGCGGTCGGTCAGCGGCCCGGCGAGCAGGCGGCGATAGAACCAGCTCCGCCGCCACGCCACGCGCGGGCCTCGCATGGCCCGCCACAGCATCGCGCGCAGCAGCTCTGGCAGAAGAGAGAGCGGCATGCGTCCGGCTTTCGCCACGGTCTATCCCCGCAAGGCTGCGATATTCGCGGCGTAATGCGCCGCACCACCCTTGAATACAGATGTCCCCGCGACAAGAACATTCGCGCCGGCCGCAATCGCCTGCTTCGCCGTCTCTGGTGTAATGCCGCCGTCGACTTCGAGCGCGATGTCGCGTCCTGTCTGGCGGATCAGCTTCGCCGCGGCTTCAATCTTGCGGAGCTGACTCGAAATGAACGATTGCCCGCCGAAGCCCGGATTGACGCTCATGATGAGCACGAGATCGACGAGATCGATAACGTAGTCGAGCGCTTCGACTGGCGTGCCGGGATTGAGCACAACACCCGGCTTCTTCCCGAGCGAACGAATGAGCTGCAGCGTGCGATGCACATGCGGCCCGGCTTCGGGATGCACCGTGATGCCGTCCGCGCCGGCATTGGCGAAGTCTTCGATGTAGGGATCCACCGGTGAGATCATCAGATGCACGTCGAGCGGCTTTTTCGCATGCGGCTTTATCGCTTTCACGACGGCCGGCCCGATGGTGATATTCGGCACAAAATGCCCGTCCATCACATCGACATGAATGAGATCGGCGCCTGCCTTTTCGACGGCTTCGATCTCGGCGCCAAGGCGCGCGAAATCGGCGGAAAGGATGGACGGCGCGATGCGGATGGGAGCTGTCATCAGGCCCAATGGTGTGCCGGATTCTCGCCCCTCCCGCAAGGTAAAGTCAGGCGGTCTTGGTGCGCCTGCGTGGAAAGATTTCGGTTCCCGAAGAGGCCGCGAGCAGCAGCACGAATGTCGGCAGCCAGACGAGTCGCGACTGGTAACGCGAGTGCGGGCCGGAGAAGACGCCGCATATGAACGCGTTGCCCAGCAGCGCGATCAGAACGAAGGCCGGAAGCGTGGCGCTATTCCAATCGCCTGACCGCCACGCACGGCGGAACAAGAGATAAATCCCGACAATCGAGAGCACGGCAATCGGTACATGGAGGAAGTTAAGCGGCAGGAACCAGATATCGCCACGCTGCTGATAGGCGTGGGTATAGCCGTCCATCTGATGCGGGATCGTCTTCTGGAACTCGCGGTCGAGAACCCATTCCTGCGGCTCGATGCCGTCGCCGGTAGCGACCGCGAAGAATTCGAGCAGGGTGTCGATGCCGGCCCACGCCGCGTTCGAAACCGGATAGCGCCACAGGCTCAGCGCCGCGAGATGCGCGGACTCCTCTTCCAGCTTGCGGAAGCCACCAAGGCGCGAGAACGGGCTGATCTTCTCTTCCCAGAGATAGGCATCGGCGCGCGGCGGCAGGTTGTCCTTGTACGGACAGATTTTGTACGCGGCACCGGGACAATCGGTGTCGAGCACGGGCTTGATCAACCCGTCCTGCATCATGCGCGCCTCCAGGAATATGGAGCCCGCCTTGCTGAAGAAGATATTGTGCGTGAACTGATAGTTGCAGGCGAACACGATCGCGAAAGCCAGTGCGCAACTCGCCATCGGCGCCCAGACGGATGGCTTCGGGAAGCCCTGCACACGAACGAACATCGCGGCCAGGCGTGCCACGATCAGCACGGCAAGCAAACCGAGCGCGAGGCCCATATGGGAGGAGTGTGTCGAGGCTGCGAAAGCGGCGCACAAAACCAGCAACACGGAACGCACGAACCCGAGATCGCGGATATGGAACGCCAGCAGATAAATCGCCATCGCGGTAACGGCGACAAAGCAATCCGGTTCGATCTGCGCCGCGTACCACGGCAAGCCGGTCGCCAGCGTGAGGATCAAGCCGATGATAAGGAACGTCCACAACGAGAGCTGCGGCTTCAGCGAACGCGCAAACTCCACCATCACGAACGCGACGATCACGCATTGAACAAACGCGACGTACCAGAGGCTCTGCGGCCCGCCCGCATATTTCAGGAACAGCGAATAGACGGTCGAACGCTCGGCGATGAAGATGTGCTGAAAGCCTTCGAGCACATAGGCGCCGGTATCGTAGAAGATGATCGGGAAACCGTTGACGAACGACGCCAGCATCAGGACCGGCACCAGCACCACGATCGCGGCGAGCTCGTTGTAGAGACGGTTCAGCGGCGCATCGGGCAGCGGAATGCGCGCGTGCCAGGCACGCGACAACCCGTCGCTCACATGATGCGAATCAGAAGACATCCCCAACCCAGTTTTGGTCTGGAAAGTCCCCTTTTGCCGGATGGGAAAGGAAATCGCAAAGCGTCAGAATGACCTTGGTAACCAGCCGATCCGAACCATGACGCAGCGTCACGAGATCACCTTTCGGCCCCTCGTGGAGACCGACTTCAAGGCTTTCACGGAATGGCTCAACCGGCCCCATCTGCGGCGGTTCTTCCAGAAGAAGCCGACCACCGAAACCGCGGTCGCCGCCTATTACGGCCCCAGCGTGCGGGGTGAGACACCCACGCACTGCCATTTGGCGCTTTTGGACGGGCAGCCGTTTGGCTATCTCCAGTGCTACAGGATTGCCGCCTATCCGGCATGGGCCGCGACCATTGGTGAAACGGACGGCATCGGTGTCGACCTTCTGATCTTCGAGCCGGACATGATCGGCAAAGGCCTGGGCAGCGCGATGCTTACTCGCTATCTGCGCGACGTCGCCTTTGCGTTGTTCCCCGATGAGCGGCGCTGCTTCATCGGGCACGAGCACGAGAACGTTGCCGGCTGGCGCAACTCGGAGTCGGTCGGATTTCGCTTTGTGCGCGACTTCGTCGAGGACGGCGCGCCGAGTCGCCTGCTGATGCTGGAACGCGGCGAAATGGCGGAATCCCGCGGTTGACTTGGGGGTGTCGAAACCTACACTCCGGCCCGGTTCGTTACTCCCGTTTCCTGAGGGATTTCATGGCGGAAAACCCGCAAAAGCCCGCGCGGCCCCGTCCGCTTTCACCCTTCATCACGATCTATCGCTGGCCGGTGACGATGGCGACATCGATCACCCATCGCGTGACCGGTGTCGGCCTTGCCATCGGCTCTGCGGTGCTCGCCTGGTGGCTGGTCGCAATTGCGAGCGGGCCTGAAGCCTATGCCAACTTCAACATGATCGCGGCGAGTTGGATCGGGCAGATCGCGCTCTTCGGGTTCGCGTGGTCGCTCGCCTATCACCTTCTCAATGGCATTCGCCATCTCGCATGGGATACCGGTTACGGCTTCAACGTGAAGACGGCCGATGCGACGGGATGGTTCGTGATCATCCTTTCGGTGCTGCTGGCCATCGGCGTGTTTGCCTACGTCTACCTCGGTCACGGGGGAGCAGGCGTATGACGATGGAAACACCGCTGCATCGCGTCGAGGGCCTGGGCCCGGCACATTCCGGCGTGAAGCATTTCTGGCGTCAGCGCATGACCGCCGCCGCGATGGTGCCGCTCGCCATCTGGTTCGCATGGTCGGTCGTGTTGCTGGCCGGCGCGAGCGAGGTTCAGGTTCTCACCTACCTCACGCGCGCCGCGTTCGGCCTGCCGCTGAACGCCATCCTGATGGGTGCGTTCATCGTCATCGCGCTCTATCACATGGTGCTCGGCCTTCAGGTTGTCATCGACGATTATGTGCATCACAGCGGCGGCAAGATTTTCCTGATGCTGGTGATGCGCGCCTTCGCGCTTGCCGTGGCTGCCGTGTCGCTCTTCGCCCTCTTCCGTATCGCTGGACCCGTTTGATGACCGCTTATCCGATTACCGATCATACCTTCGACGTCGTCGTTGTCGGCGCCGGCGGCGCGGGCCTGCGTGCCACACTCGAGTGCGCAGCCAAGGGTTTGAAAACCGCGTGCATCACAAAGGTGTTCCCAACGCGCTCGCACACCGTCGCGGCGCAGGGCGGCATCTCGGCCGCGCTCGGCAACATGGGCGAAGACGACTGGCGCTGGCACATGTACGACACCGTGAAGGGATCGGACTGGCTCGGCGATCAGGACGCGATCGAATATCTCTGCAAGAGCGCGCCGGAAGCGGTGTATGAGCTCGAGCATTTCGGCGTGCCATTCTCGCGCACCGACGAAGGCAAGATTTATCAGCGCGCTTTTGGCGGCATGACCTCGCATTTCGGCAAAGGCATCGCGCAGCGCACCGCCGCCGCCGCCGACCGTACCGGTCACGCGATCCTGCACACGCTCTACGGCCAGTGCGTGAAGCACGAAGTGAACTTTTTCATCGAGTATTTCGCGCTCGACCTGATCGTGAATGACGGCGCGGTTGTCGGCATCATGGCGTGGAATCTCGACGACGGCACGATCCATCGCTTCCGTGCGCATCGCGTGATCCTGGCGACGGGCGGCTATGGCCGCATCTACGCAAGCTGCACCGGCGCGCACACGCAAACCGGCGACGGCAACGCGATGGTTCTGCGCGCGGGCTTCCCTCTGCAGGACATGGAGTTTGTCCAGTTCCACCCGACCGGCATCTTTGGCGCCGGCGTGCTCATCACCGAAGGCGTGCGCGGCGAAGGCGGTTACCTCACCAATTCCGAAGGCGAGCGCTTCATGGAGCGCTATGCCCCGAACGCGAAGGACCTCGCCTCACGCGACGTCGTTTCGCGCGCGATGACGATCGAGATCCGCGAAGGCCGCGGCGTCGGTCCGAACAAGGACCACATCCATCTGCATCTTTCGCATCTCGACCCGAAGGTGATCCACGAACGCTTGCCCGGCATCTCCGAAAGCGCGCGCATCTTCGCGGGCGTCGACGTGACCAAGGAGCCGATCCCGGTTCTACCGACAGTGCATTACAACATGGGCGGCATCCCCTGCGCCTACACCGGCGATGCTCTGACTCTCACCGCCGGCAATCCGGATACCGTCGTGCACGGCCTGATGGCCGTTGGCGAAGCGGCGTGCGTGTCTGTGCACGGCGCTAACCGCCTCGGATCCAACTCACTGATCGATCTCGTCGTGTTCGGCAAGGCGGCGGGCATGCAGGCGGCGAAGTCGCTGAGCGATGGCATGACGCATCAGGACCTGCCCAAGGATGCGGGCGATGCGGCGCTGGCGCGTCTCGACCGCTTCCGCAACGCCAATGGCGGCACGCCGACTTCGCAGATGCGCGCGACGATGCAGAAGGCTATGCAGGAAGACGCCGCCGTGTTCCGCACCGGCGATACGCTGAAGCAGGGCCAGAAGCGCATTCACGACCTCTATGCGACACTGCGCGACATCAAGGTCAGCGACCGCTCGATGATCTGGAACAGCGATCTGGTCGAGACGCTCGAATACCAGAACCTCATCCAGCAGGCGATCGTCACCATCGACGGCGCGGTCAATCGCGAGGAAAGCCGCGGCGCCCACGCCCGCGAGGACTTCCCCAACCGCGACGATGCGAACTGGATGAAACACACCCTCGCCTGGCTGGACGAAGCGACCGGCAAAACCCGCCTCGACTACCGCCCGGTGCACACCTACACCCTCACCAACGACGTCGAATACATCCCGCCGAAGGCGCGCACTTATTAGACGACGCTGACTTCGTTACGAAGCGATGATTTCAGCCCAAGACCGCTTTACCGAAAGGTGAGCGTCGCGAGCCTGCGGACCTCATCTCGAAGACCGGCCATTATCCTGTTCCTTGTCACCGGCGTGAACGCGAAGCCGATATAGGTGAGAACCAACGTGGCCAGCAGGAAGGCAATATCCAGAGGTATGATTGCGCCACCGATCAAGAAGGTCAGAAAGACCAGCGCCAGCCCGTAACCTATCCGCTTGATGAATGCGTGAATTTGTATTTTCACCTGACAATCTCACGCTTCCGCGATGCTTGCAGATTCTCGAGGGAGAGGTTCTACGCACCGCCCGCCATATCAAGACCAAGGTATTCTTAGTATCGCCAAGCTGCAGACATGACAACTTCTGAGAGCTCTAGCCTTCATTTCCACACAACGGAGAATACGCATTCCAAGCAAGAAGGCGACTGCATCACGCTCGATAAGCACTGGGACTCGTCGTTTTCATCTTGGGAGAGATGACGCGCGAGATGGGCAACCTCTATCCGACACTCCTCATGTTTCCGGCGATCATGCCGGCGGCGCGACTATGCTTTTGTTGCTGCTTCAACCCAACACTCGCAATCATTCGCGGCTGGAAGGCGTGAGCGCCTCCCGATAGATTTCGCGGGGCATTTCACACCGGCACGGATTGCGACATGAGCAGCGACCTAGAGATCGCCCGCGCGGCGAAGATGGAGCCGATCGAGAAGATCGGCGCGAAGATCGGGCTACCCGAAAAGGCGCTGTACCGCTACGGGCCGAACAAGGCGAAGGTTTCGCTCGATCACATCGCCTCACTCGGCGAGAAGAAGAACGGCAAGCTGATCCTCGTCACTGCGATCAATCCGACGCCCGCGGGCGAAGGCAAGACGACGACGACCGTGGGCCTCGGCGACGCACTGACCTCGCTCGGCGAGAAGGCGATGATCTGCCTGCGCGAACCGTCGCTCGGGCCGTGTTTCGGCATGAAGGGCGGCGCGGCGGGCGGCGGCTATGCGCAGGTCGTGCCGATGGACGAGATCAATCTGCACTTCACCGGCGATTTCCACGCGATCACATCGGCGAACAATCTGCTGGCCGCGCTGATCGACAACCAGGTGTACTGGGGTAATCCGCTCGGCGTCGATCCGTCCAAAATTTCGTGGCGCCGCGTGATGGACATGAACGACCGCGCGTTGCGCGACATTGTCGTGGGCCTCGGCAACAACGGACAGGTGCGCGAAGACGGCTTCGACATCACCGTTGCCTCCGAAGTGATGGCGATCTTCTGTCTGGCGAATTCGCTCGAAGACCTGGAACAGCGCCTGAGCCGCATCGTCGTCGCGCGCGACTTCGCTAAGAAGAACGTGACCGCTGAACAGATCAAAGCGCCCGGTGCGATGACTGTGCTGCTGCGCGATGCGATCCAGCCCAATCTCGTGCAGACCTTGGAGCACACGCCGGCCTTCGTACACGGCGGACCGTTCGCAAATATCGCCCATGGCTGCAACTCGGTGCTGGCGACGCGCACGGCGCTGAAGCTCGCCGATTATGTCGTGACGGAAGCGGGTTTCGGCGCAGACCTCGGCGCGGAAAAGTTCTTCGACATCAAATGCCGTCAGTCGGGCCTGACTCCGTCGGTCGCGGTGATCGTCGCGACCGTGCGCGCGCTCAAGATGCATGGCGGCGTCGACAAGAAAGAGCTCGGCCACGAGAACGTCGCGGCGGTGAAGGCCGGTATGGCCAATTTGCTCCGCCATATCGAGAATGTGCGCAAATTCGGCGTGCCGGTGACGGTCGCGATCAACCATTTCACGGCAGATACGCAGGCGGAGACCGATGTCATTGCCGAAGCCTGCCGCCAGGTCGGCGTGCACGCGCATCTCTGCAAGCACTGGGCGGATGGCGGCAAGGGCGCGCAGTCGCTGGCGAAGGATGTGATCGAACTCGCCAATTCGAGCGAGGCCGATTTCAAGCCGCTCTATCCCGACGACATGAAGCTCGCCGACAAGATCCGCACCGTCGCGCGCGAAATTTATCGCGCCGCCGATATCTCGCTGTCACCCGATGCCGAGAAGAAGCTCAAGCAATACGAAGCCGACGGCTTCGGCAACCTGCCCCTCTGCATGGCGAAGACGCAATACAGCTTCACGGCGGAGGCCGACGTGCGCGGCGCACCGAGCGGCTTCATCCTGCCGGTTCGTGACGTGCGCCTCTCCGCCGGCGCAGGCTTCGTCGTCGCGATCTGCGGCGACATCATGACGATGCCCGGCCTGCCGCGCGAACCCGCCGCCTATCGCATCCATATCGATGCCGATGGGCAGATCGAGGGTTTGTTCTAAACTTTCACCATGGCCGCCCTTGAGGCGGCCACCCAGCTAGCGAGCGTCAGCGAGCGAAAAGAGTCCTTTTGTGCGGCGCGCAGACGCGCGCCTGCTGGGTGGCCGGGTCAAGCCCGGCCATGGTGAGGGCGGGATTATTTCCCCTTCCACTGCGGCGCGCGCTTTTCGGTGAAGGCGCGCGGGCCTTCTTTGAGATCGTCGCTTTTGAACAGCGCGGTCACAGCGGGATAAGCCATCTGGTTCTTGAGCGCGTCTTCGAGCGTCGGCTCTGCAAGACCGCGATAGACCGCCTGCTTCGAAGCACGCACTGACATTGGGCTCGCTTCCATGATCTGCGCGGCCCATTTCTTGGCGGCGGACAATGCCTCGCCCGCCGGCACAACGTCGTTCACGAAGCCGAGCGACTTTCCCTCCACCGCACTCACGCGCCGTCCGGTGAGGATCATGCCGAGCGCCTGCTTGGCGCCGATCTCGCGTGGCAGACGGTGCAGTCCTCCGGCGAGCGCAGCCAAACCCACGCGCGGCTCGGGCAATGCGAACACCGCGTTCTCCGCCGCCACGATGATGTCGCAGGCGAGCGCGATCTCGAACCCGCCGCCCATCGCGATGCCGTTCACCGCCGCGATCACCGGCTTGTCGAGATCGAAGCGCTGCGTGAGACCTGCGAACCCACTGGCCGGCCACGGCTTGCGGCCGCCCGCGGCGGTGACCTTCAGATCATTGCCGGCACTGAACGCGCGATCGCCCGCACCAGTGACGATCGCCACCCATTGCTCCGGATCGGCAGCGAAATCATTGAACACGCCGTGCAGTTCCTCATGGGCATCGGCATGCAGCGCATTCATGACCTCTGGCCGGTTGAGCGTGACAATGGTCAACCGCCCCTCGCGCTCGACCTTGCAGAATTGCGTATTGTTCATCGTTTTCTCCATGTCCTGCCTGCGAATCTGGCGCGCTGCGGGTATTGCGGCAAGGGTTGGGTAACCATTGCCCTCTACTCTTTGTCCCTATGTCGGACACTTGGACCATCAGCGTCGCCGGGCAGCCCTACGGGCCCTACGCGATCACGCAAATGCAGAGCTTTGTGGGCGAAGGACGTCTCGCGCCCCATTCTCTGGTGGCGCGCTATGGCGAGACGCAGTTCACGCCCGCGGCTGACGATCCGATCCTTTCGGGCTTCTTCCGCCCCGCCACACCCGCGCCGCAGCCGGCGAAGCCCACTCCGTTCTTCACCGCTGAAGGCAGCGAAGAGCCCGCAAGGTTCGGCCGCAGCGAAGAGCCGAGCACCGCCGGCGAACGCACACATTACGTCGTCGTCGCCGACATGAAGTCCCGCTCGATCTCGGGCGTGGAGGAAGAGATCTTCAACCTCGGTCCCGCCGTTCCGATCATGCCGCAGGCCTGGCTGCTCTCGAGCGACATGCCGATCAATCAGATCCGCCAGACCCTGGTGCAGAAGCTCGGCAAGCTGGACATGCTGTTCATCGCCGACACGACCCACGACAAGGCCGCGTGGTTCAATTTCGGCCCCGAAGCCGACGCCCGCATCCGCCGCATCTGGCAGAAGACACCCGACACCGCGAACGCCCGCCGCGCCGGATAAGTGCTATCCTCCGGCAGACCGGAGGAGCACATGATCGCGCGCATCGTTTTATCTCTCTTGATCCTTCTCAGCGCCTCGTTCGCCGCCGAGGCCGAGCGCGCACGGGACATCGGCGTTCCGTTCGAAGGGACACCAGGTCCGCTGAACGCGATCACCGATATCAAAGGCGTCGAGGTTGGTCAGGTCACGCTGATCAAGGGCAAGGATGTCCGCACCGGCGTGACCGTCATCTTCCCCCGCGGGCGCGCGAACGCGACGCCGGTCTATGGCGGCACCTTCGATCTCAACGGCAATGGCGAGATGACGGGTCAGGCCTACCTGCAGGACTTCGGTGTCGTGCACGGACCGATCGGCATCACCAATACGAACGCGATCGGCGATGTTTACGCCGGTATCCAGCGCTGGTCGCAAAAGCAATTTGGTGAGGCCACATGGCCGGTTATCGCCGAAACCTGGGACGGCACATTGAATGATCTGCCCGGCTTCCACGTAACACCCGAGACGGCCATCGAGGCCGCCAATGCGGCAAAGACCGGCCCCGTGGATGAAGGCAATGTCGGCGGCGGGACGGGCATGATCTGCTTCGGCTTCAAGGGCGGCATCGGCACCGCCTCGCGGACGATCACGCTTCAGGGCAAAGGCTACACCGTCGGCGTGCTCGTCCAGTGCAACACCGGCGACCGCAAGGTGCTGCGCATTGCGGGCGCGCCGGTCGGCGCCGAGCTCGCGCACAAATACCTCCCCTGCGAAGGCGGCAAATGCGCGAGCGAGCCGCAGCCGGATCAGGGCTCGATCATCATCGTGGTGGGAACCGACGCGCCGCTGATCCCCACACAGCTCGACCGCCTCGCCAAGCGCGCGGCGATGGGGCTGGCACGGCTGGGTTCCTATTCCGGCAATGACTCCGGCGATCTGATCGTGTCGTTCTCGACCGGAACGACGAACGCAAACAATCCCGACCAGACCGCGCCGGTGCCGGTCGCGGCGCTGGCCAATCACGGCATTGACCCGTTGTTCGAGGCGGCAGTGCAGGCGACAGAGGAAGCCATCACCAACGCGCTGGTGTCAGCGAAGACCATGACCGGCGTAAACGGATCGCGCGTGTTCGCGCTACCACACGACGAACTGCGCGCGATCCTGAAGAAATATAACCGGCTCGCGAATTAGTCGCGGGCGTGCGAGCGGCCTTCGGCCTCGGCTTCGCGGAGGTCGTCGCCTTCCGGGCCGTCGAGCGCCGCTTCGGCGTCCTTCGCCATCTTGCCGATCTTGCCCTTGTTCTCGGCGACGAATTCGCGCTGCTCTTCGTCGTAATTCCGCGCGGCGGTGTAGCTGCCTTCGCCTTCCAGCGCGTTCGAACGCCTGGCGCGCTTTTTCTTCGCAGGCTTCTTGGCCTTCACGGTTTTCTTGGCGGCCTTCTTCGCTTTCGCGGGGCGCGCGGCTTTCTTCGCCTTTTTGGCCTTCGATTTCTTGGCCTTCACGACCTTCCGCGCGCCGGCCGTCTTCTTCTTGGCCTTCACGGCCTTGGCTTTCTTCGCCTTCTTTTTGGACTTCTTCTTCGCAGCCATTGTCGAAATTCTCCTGAAACCCAACTGCCAACGTGACAGCGGAACATTGGTTCCTAATCGAGTCGCTTCAGCTTTTTGTGAAAGCGCTGATAGTTCTGAACATAAACCTCAGAGGAATACTTCAGCACCATCTGCTGGCGTTCATCAAGCTGCCGTGCGACGCGCGCAGGGCTGCCCATGATCAGCGAGCCATCGGCGAACTCCTTGCCTTCCGCAACCAAGCTGTTGGCGCCGACCAGACAGTTGCGCCCAATTTTTGAGCGGTTGAGCAAGGTCGAACCCATGCCGATCAAAGAACCATCGCCAACGGTCGTCGAGTGCAGGATCACCTTGTGCCCTACCGTCACATTGTCGCCGATGATCATCGGCTGGCCGGGATCGGTGTGACAGACGGAGTTATCCTGGATGTTCGAGTTCTCGCCGAGTTCGATCAGATCGTTGTCGCCGCGCAGGACGGCGCCGAACCACACGCTTGCGTTCTTCTTCAGCCGCACGCGTCCGATCAGAACCGCGTTCGGTGCAATCCAGTAGGAACCATCTTCAGGAAGTTCCGGCTCAACGCCGTCCAAAGCGTATATCGGCATCGCATTCTCTCTTTCGACCGAAACTATTCTGGCGATGAACATCACGCTCCGCAAATTTCACGCGACCGTCGCATAAAAAAAGATACGCTCAAGGAGAGCCGACTGATTCGGCGGGGGATCTGGGTTGGAGCAGCGTTTCGCGTTGCCATTCCTGAGTTTCGAGGGCCAACAGCCCTTCTTCCTGCCGCGCACGGCGCTTTTCTCATCATCAACGTGTCTCACCGTGACCAGGGAGTATCCATGGCCAAGCGTTCCGCGCGGCATAAGGCCCGCGAGTATCAGGATCACGAAACGGCAACCGTTCATCCCCTCTTCCCACCGGAACGCGGCTGGAGCCCGCACGATCACGACCAACACGCGCGTGACCGCAAATACGTAAAAAACATCCGGGCCATGAGTCCGACGCAGCAACTGTTGCTGGATGCGATCAACGAGCGTTCTGTCGTTGTCGCCCTCGGACCTGCCGGCACCGGCAAAACCTATCTCGCTATCGCCAAAGCCGTAGAAGCGCTCGAAAGCGGCAAAGCCAGCCGCATCGTTCTCTCGCGCCCTGCCGTCGAAGCGGGCGAGAGCCTCGGCTTCCTGCCCGGCGATCTTCAGGAGAAACTCGCGCCCTATCTGCGCCCGCTCTACGACTGTCTCACGGAGCGTCTCGGCACCAAGCGGCTGAAAGCACTGGTCGCGGAAGGCATCATCGAGATTGCGCCGGTCGCCTACATGCGCGGCCGCACGCTCAACGATGCGTATATCGCGATCGACGAAGCGCAGAACTGCACCTATGGCCAGATCAAGATGCTGCTGACGCGTCTGGGCTGGCGCTCAACGATGGTGCTGACCGGCGATCCGGATCAGACCGATCTGCTGCCGGGCATGTCCGGCCTCGGCGATATCGCGGAGCGTCTGGAACGTGTGCCGGAGATTGCGGTCGTCCGCCTGGGTGACAGCGATATCGTGAGACACCCGCTGGTGGCGGGCATGTTGACGGTGCTTTAGAGCGCCAGCGACACGTCGAGGACGATAAGACCGATGGCGAAGCTCCAGTAGGCTGCGACGGCTGCCGCAAGCCAGAAGGCCAATCTGGAGCAAGCCTTCTTCTGAAGAGACTGTGCCGCGTTCTCGAGCAGGACGTTCGGGCCGGCGAGAACCATGACCGCGTAATAGGCCCCCTTCGCGACGCTGGATTCGGGCTTGCTTGCGACCAGGCGATAGGCATTCGCCAGAATTCCGGATGCGGTAAAGCCCGCCGTCGTGGCGAACAGCACGACCATCAAATCCCCAACCAACCCCGAATTCATTGTGCCAAAACCCCTGACTTCAACCCCAGAACTGCAGGCTGCGTGCCCGCTAATTTGGTGCGGTTGTACCATTCTGGGGCATGAGAACGCGCGTCATCGCCGTTATGATTTGTGTGGACGGATGGGACGCTTCGATATCCGCCTGGACCTTCGCGAGCGCCGGGGTCTTCAGGCCGCTCCAGAATGAGGGGCCGTGCAGCAGGGTAAGCGCGATGGCGAAGCCGGTGGCGGCGCGAATTAACGTACACATGTTCCGAAATGGCTCGCTGGTGAGGCTTCCATGCACTCCTCAGCAAATTTCGGGCGCGGCGGGACCGGGTCATGATCCCGCCTCAAAATGCGGTGCTAGATTGGCGCGGGTTGGTGGCGAGTCGCGCCGGGAAGTTCATGAGCCGCAGTGACAGCGCAGACGATACGGTCCGGAGACGGTCGGGCTGGCTCATTCCTTTGGCGGTGCTCGCGGTAACCGTCATCCTGTCGGCGTTCTTTCTCCTCTATTACCTGTTCCCGACACCGCCGCCGCTGTTCGCCGAACAGCAATCGCCCACATCGGACACGACGCCGGTCGAGGTGGAAGTCGGTGGCCTGAAACTCTGGATCCCATCGAACTACATGGAATTCGAAAGCACGCGCCACGGCGGGCGGCGGCGTGAGGTCGATCTGTTCGCGATCCTGCCGGATCTGTCGGGCTGGTCGAACTGGAGCGCGGGCGATTTCGACGACAATTCTCCGAAATCGCCGATCGTGTACATGCCGATCCGCGAAGAGCGCGTGAATTTGAGCGAGGCGGACCAGCTCCAGCGTATCTACATGACCTACATCACCGACCCGAAGGGCCAGCCCGGGCCATATGGCCTGACCCAGTACACGTTCAGCAACGATTCCGGATATCGCAACGAAGACCTGTTTGTCGGCACCACCAGCGCCGGCGTGATGCTGCTGCATTGCGCGAAGCTCGCGCCCGATGTGCCGAGCCCGAATTGCTGGCGCGACTACCGGCTCGGCAAAGGCGCGTCCGTGACCTACCGCTTCAAGCGCGCCAAGCTCAGCCACTGGCACGAGATCGCGGACAACGTCGCCAAGCTGATGACCGCGTTCCAGCAGAAGCCGAAATAGTCAGCGCTTCCCGAACACTTCGTCGACCGTGCGATAGCGCGGAAGGATTGTATGGATCGCGATCGTCAGCGCGGGAAACAGCAATAGCGCCGCGAATGCAGAGGCAATCGCGAACACAAAGGCCGGCGAAAGGGCCAAGAATATCAAAGCCCCGAAAACCGCAGGCACGCCCACGGCAACGCCAAGGAATATCGCGATAGCGCCCTCGTCGCGAACCGCGCTCGCCAGTGCGAGCACCATCTCGGCCCCTTCGCTCAGGTAAATTCGCGCGCGCGCGGCTATCAGGCCCAAGGGCACGGATGACAACACCAGCATCGCCGTCAGGGAGAAGGATTTCGGGTGTGGATAGAGCCGCGCATTCACCCAGCACAACAGCACACCAACAAACAGGTTGGCGAGCGTCAGGGCGGACGCCATTCGCCAGTCACGCGCGAGTACGGCAAACCCGGCAAGCATGAACGCAGCGCCCACGGAAAGGCTCAGCGCGGCAGGAACAGTCCAACGGATATGGGCGTCGCGGATTCCAAACAGCGCAACAGTGGCGAGTACGATTGCAATTCCCGTCACACTAAGCGCCCAGCGGGAAGGCATTTCCGGAAAATATGCTTCCAACAGGCGCTCGCGCCGCTCTCGCGCTGCGTTCGCGCGGGCTATGAATTGCTCCGAGAACGGGACGTGGGCGCAGAGCCACGCTCCCGTCAGCGCCGCCGCAAAGCCAAAAGTGAACTGCGCTGCGAGGCTTTTGCTCGCAAACCAGTCCCGAGAAATGAAAATGTCCGCACAGAGCGTGAGCAGATATGCGAACAACAAAGGCACAATCGCCGACACGGCAACTCGGAGCATGCTGGATGCGATCTTGGCGCGCGCAAATCCCGCGCAGACACCGCGAACGGCTTCATCGGCTAGAGAAAGCGTGGCTACGCCGCCAAACAATATCGACGTGAAAATCTGTTCTTCATTCGGTTGCCCGAAAAAAACGACAGCCGTCAAAACCAGAATTGGCGGCCAAAGCGCCAGCACCACAAAAATCCAGTGGCGCAGGATGACATAGAAGAGGACGCAGGGAATGCCGATACATCCGGCAATATCCAGCGCCCATGAGATCATCAGGCGCGGCTGGCCGGCGGCTCCGGCAGGTCCATTTCGAGGATCGCCATGTTGAAGGCGTAGGAGGTCTCGCCGTCCTCGACATCCTTGAACACGACGCCGATGAATTCGCCCGCGATATGCACCTCAACGGAATCGTCCTGCTTCGGCCGCTCCACGATGGTGATCGTGTCGAGGCGGAACAGGTTGCGCAGGTATTTTTCGAGGCGCCAGATTTCGCTGCGGGTCAACGGATGTCTCCTGTCGGGGTGGGTTGACGTCGCATGAGGCAAGGCCTCGGTCAAGGTCTTGACCGGCGCCCGAAGCCGCGCGAAGCCAGGGACATGGCCGGTTCTAACCCACCCCAGGGCTTCTACGCCATCAGCGCGGGCACGCCCCCCGCACGTCCTCGCCTCAACGGCGCCGTGAAAGCCGATGTCTGCGTGATCGGCGCTGGATTTACGGGCCTGTCGGCGGCACTGACCCTTGCCCAAAGCGGCGCAAAGGTCGTGGTGCTGGAAGCCGACAGCGTGGGTTTCGCGGCGTCGGGCCGCAACGGCGGGCAGATCCACACCGGCCATCGCAAGAGCCAGGAAGAACTCGAGCGCTGGCTCGGGAACGTGCATGCGCGTGATCTCTGGGACCTGTGCGAGGAATCGAAAGCGCTGCTGCGCGAGAACGTGCGCACACACGCCATCGATTGCGATCTGAAAGACGGCCTTGTCATTGCCGCGCACAACACGCGCGCCGTTCCCGCGCTCGCGGAAGAGACCGAGTATCTGGCGAAGCACTACAACTATTCGCAGATGCGGATGATGAACTCGGACGAGACCGTTCGCCAACTCGGCACCGAAGCCTATCCGGCCGCGCGCTACGACACGGGCGGCGGCCATATTCATCCGTTGAAATACGCGCGTGGCATGGCAGCGGCGGCGGAGAAAGCTGGCGCTGTCATCTACGAACATTCCCGCGCCCTCGCCGTCGATGAGGATCGTGGCGGCGCGAATGTGCGCTGCACCGATGGCCTGGTGACTGCGGAGCACGTGCTGCTCGCGACCGACGCGTTCATCGCCGATCTCGCGCCGCAGCTCGCGAGATATATCGGTCATGTCGAGAGCTTCGTGAGCGCGACCGAACCGTTGGGCGACGCGCTGAACGCGAAAGTCCTGCCCTGCGATGCAGCGGTGGCAGATACGCGCCATGTGCTCGACTATTATCGCAAGAGCGCCGATGGACGAATGCTCTATGCCGGACGTGAAAGTTACTGGACCATCCCGAAGGACATTGCCGCTGTCGTGCGCCCGCGCATGCTCAGCGTGTTTCCGAATCTGCGCGATGTGAAAACCGAATATGCCTGGAGCGGCGATGTCGGCATCACCGCAACACGCATGCCGCATCTCGGGCGCCTGTCGCCGCGCCTGCTCTTTGCCTATGGCTATTCCGGCCAGGGCGTGGCGCTCACCAATATCGGCGGCAAGCTGATGGCGGAAGCGGCGCTCGGAAAGCCGGAGCGCTTCGATGTCTTCGCCCGCGTCCCGCCAACGCCCTTCCCCGGCGGCGCTCTGCTGCGCAAGCCGCTCGTGAGCGCGGCGCTGCTCTGGTTCAAGCTGATGGACGCGGTCTAGCCCGCGACGCTTGTCTCGTCGATCACCTGGTTCATGTCCTGCGAGGGGCGATCAGAACCGGCGCAGTTCGTGAGCTTCGCCGGCACGCCCACCGCGGTGCAGCCCGGCGGAACCGATTGCAGCACGACGCTGCTCGCGCCGACGCGGGAATATTCGCCGACTTCGATATTGCCCAGGATCTTGGCGCCCATCGAAAGCAACACGCCGCGGCGGATCTTCGGATGGCGGTCGCCACCCTCCTTGCCCGTGCCGCCCAGCGTGACGCCGTGCATGATCGAGACATCGTCTTCGACCACGGCAGTCTCGCCGACCACCACGCCGGTTGCGTGATCGATCATGATGCCGCGGCCGAAACGCGCGCCGGGATGAATATCGACGTCGAAGAGTTCGGAGATGCGACTCTGGAAGAACAGCGCCATGCCTTCGCGGCCCTGACGCCAGAGCCAGTGCCCGACGCGATAGCACTCGAGCGCATGGAAGCCTTTGAAGAACAGGAACGCCTGCACATGGCTGTGGCAGGCGGGGTCGCGGTCGTACACAGCGGCCAGATCGGCGCGCACCGCTTCGCCAATGGACGGATCGGCATTGATCGCCTGCGCGAAAATCTCGCGCGCCAGCATCGGGCTGACATCGTCGCCGCCGATCTTTTTGGCCAGATGATAGGAGAGCGCGTCCTCAAGCCGGTCATGGTTCAGAATCGTGGCGTGCACGAAGCTCGCCAGCGCGGGCTCCTGCTTGGCCAGTTCCTTCGACTGCTCCCGCATCGCCGACCAGATCGGGTCGCAGGTCGCAACTTTTTCGGCATTTACAGCCATGAAACGCTCCTCAACGGATCGGTATTCTAACGGACCGGGCCACAATCCCCAACCCGCGCAAAACGCAGGCCCGGGCCTGTATTTTGGCCTTGGTATTGCCTAGATAAGCCCGCATCCCGCATCGGCAACCCCTTCGCTTTCCCGTAGGCAGTTCATGGATAACGCAACACTTAACAAACCGGCGCCCGACACGATCGACCTTTTGCTCACGCGGCGGTCCGGATCCGCGAAGGCGATGACCGGACCGGGCCCGAACGCCGCGGAGCTGGAGAAGATTCTCACGGCCGCCGCGCGCGTTCCCGATCACGGGAAGTTGTTTCCGTGGCGCTATATCGTTTTTGAAGGCGACGCCCGCGTGCGGTTCGGTGAGGTGCTTGCGGATTGCCTCAAGGCCACCGAACCCGCCAACGATGAAAGGCTCGCGATGGAGCGCGGCCGCTTCATGCGCGCGCCCGTTATTGTGGGCGTCATCAGCCGTGTGCGCGAAGGGATTCCGATTCCGGTGTGGGAGCAGGAATTGTCGGCGGGCGCGGTATGCCAGACCATGCTGATCGCCGCGACATCGATGGGTTATGTCGCCAACTGGTTGACCGAATGGTGCGCCTTCAATCCCCTCGTCGCCGAAAAGCTCGGGCTGCAGGAAGGTGAGCGCGTTGCCGGTTTCATCTATATCGGCACCAGCGCGACGACACTCGAAGAACGCGTGCGGCCCGATCTCAGCAAGATCACCAGCAGGTTCTAAGCGCCTTCCGCGCGGTCAGCGGCAAAGCGCCATCGGCGAGGATTGCCGATTCCTTAACCGGTTGCCCCTAGCGTGTCCGCATGACGCCCGCAGAACCGAACGGCCAACGCACATTCACGCGCTCTCCCGAAAGCCGCGCGTTCGAGGCATTCTGGCGTTCGCTGCGCAACGAGACACTGGTCCCCGCGCGCGAAGATTTCCATCCCGGCAAAGCGCGCAATCTCATCAGCGACCTCGTGCTCGTAGAAGCGCGCGATAGCAGCGCCGTCTCGCAACGTATCCGCGTCACGGGTGGCCGCTTCGACGAATTGATCGGATACGACATCAGGGGCTGCAATCCCGCCGACTTTCTTCCGCGCGCCTATCGCGCCGGCGTCATTGAATCGACGCGCCTCATGTTCGAGATGCCTTGCGGCGTGTGGCAGATCACGCCGGCGCATCTCGTGCATGGTTACGCCACGCATCTCGAAATGACGATGCTGCCACTGGGACCGGACAAAGCCGGTTCGCACTTCCTGCTCGTCCATGTGCGGTCGGTCGGCGATCTGATGCGTGCGTATCTGCCGACACCCAATGGCCTCGGACTCGACACGTCGACAACATTCGAATTTCTCGATGTCGGCGCCGGCGTTCCGGAATGGACGGCGCAGGCCGCTTGAGCGAAACGAAAACGCGGCGCGCCGGTTTCAGCGAATTCCGATGAGCTTGTGCGTCTGGAGCGACAGGCGCCATTGCGGATGCGCGAGGCAATATTCCATCGCCGCCTGCGTGTTCGCTTCGCGTTGCGGGTTGTCCATCGGCTGCAGGAAGAAATTGTCGAAAGCGAGTGCCGCATAGCGCTCCGGCGGCGCGCCGGCTTGGGGATAGATCAGCTTCAATTCATTGCCGCGCGTCAGGTTCAATTCCGCGTCGGCTTTCGGGCTCACGCAAATCCAGTCGATGCCCGCCGGCGGGAGCAAGGTGCCGTTGGTCTCGATGCCCATCTCGAATCCTTCCGCATGCAGCGCCGCGATCAAGGCTTCATCGATCTGCAGCAGCGGCTCGCCGCCGGTGCACACGACATAGCGTCGCGCCGTGTTGTTGGCCGGCCATTGCGCCGCGACGGCCGAGGCGAGATTGGCTGCCGTCTGAAACTTGCCGCCGCCGGGACCGTCGGTTCCGACAAAATCGGTGTCGCAGAATTTGCACACCGCTTCGGCGCGGTCGCGCTCCAGTCCGGTCCAGAGATTGCAGCCGGCAAAGCGCAGGAACACGGCAGCACGCCCCGTGTGCGCGCCCTCGCCTTGCAGCGTGTAGTAAATCTCTTTGACCGAATACGTCATGCGGCGCGGTACTTCGCGTAGCCCCTGGCGCGCAGATCGCAGGCGGGGCACACGCCACAACCATAACCCCATGCGTGACGATGCGCGCGATCGCCTTCATAACAGGTGACCGTCTGTTCCACGATCAGGTCGACCAGCGGTGCGCCACCCAATTCTTCGGCCAGCCGCCATGTCGCGGCCTTGTCGAGCCACATCAGCGGCGTGTGTACGACAACGGAGCGGTCGAGGGCGAGCGTCAAACTGTGCGCGACGGATTTCACCGTCTCATCACGGCAATCGGGATAGCCGGAATAATCCGTCTCGCACATGCCCCCGACGAGATCGCGGCAGTCGCGGCGATAGCCGAGCGCCGCCGCGGCGCTCAGAAACAGCACGTTGCGCGCGGGCACGAAGGTCGTGGGGAGGCCATTCGTCCCCATCTCGATTTTCACGCTGTCCGTCAGCGCACTGCCCCCGATCGCTTTCAGGACATCGAGTGGAAGCACAAAGTCATCGCCGAGCCTGCCCGCCCACTGCGGAAAGCGATCGCGCAATGCCGACAATATCCCGGGCCGCGCCGCGATCTCGGCAATGTGACGCTGTCCATAATCGAAACCGACTGTCTCGACACGCGCAAACCGCTCAAGCGCCCAGGCGAGACATGTCGTGGAATCCTGACCGCCCGAGAAGAGCACAAGCGCGAAGGTCAACGCGCCGCCTCCGCCCAATCCAGAAGACGCGCGCGGTCAGGATCGGCGCGCATGCTGGATTCGAATTCGCCCCAATTCGCCACACGCGCGCGATAATCGGTTTCGCGGTCCTGCCGCTCGCCGACGATGATCTTCTGCGGAACCGGAATCTTTGGCAGCCCTGCCTTCTCCAGCTCTTCAAGAACCAGCGCGAGGGATTCCGCACCGGACCGTCCGTCGAGATGCCGTTCGAAGCTGATTTCGGCATAAGAGCGTCCATGCTCCTGAAGTTTGCGCTCCGCCCAGCCATACCAGTTCATCATTCGCTCAGACCACGGCGTGAACGTCGCGAAGTCCAGTGCGGGCTTCACCGCCGTCGTATCCGCCAGCGTGAACGTCTCGCCCTTCTTGGCTTTAATGCCCGATATGAAGGATTCGATCGGCCGGCGCCGGAGAATGGCGAACGCCATGTCGTCGCGCGCCAAAAGCTCCTTCTCAATATAGTCTCGCGGCAGATGCCCGGGGAAAATTTTGAACGCGACAACCCTTCGCTTCCATACGGCACGAAACGCCTCGAACACGGCATTCGGGTTCTCGTGTTTCCAGGTCTTGAATGTCTCGACGTCCTTCACGGCGCCGTTCGACCATTTCTCCATGCTTTGAAGCTCGGCGGGCCTCAGCTTGCCCACCGCGTGGCGGTGAAACAGCTCGGCTTTCGCCATGATCTCGGGGCAGCTGTTAAGCAGCTTGTTGAAATGGCTGGAGCCTGTGCGCGGTGACGCGAAAACACAGAGAAACCGTATGGGGTGAGGATCGCTGACCATGACAGCGAACACCTAGAGCAGCCACCCGGCGTTTGCAACGGAGGCGTGCGGCCCAATCCTGGCCGCCGCGAAAGAGCACGCGCGCGATGACCGCGTTACGGTATCCGTTCCGCCCACTTCAACATATTGCGGGTCTGCGGCCGCGCGCGAAGCGCCGCTTCAAACGCATCCCAATTGGCGACGCGCTTGCGATAGTCGCCCTGGCGGTCCTGACGCATCCCTCCGGTGGCATGCTCATCGACGTCTTCGAAATTTGTGATGCCCAGCGGGCTGAACAGCTCCCGCAGATGCGCAAGCGATTCCTGCGCCGAATATCCATCGAGATGCTTTTCGAAGCTGATCTCGGCGTAGGGTTTTTCGCGGGCGTCGAGCACGCCACGGATCCATTTGTACCATGCGCGCGTCCGGCGCGCCCATACGAGAAAATCGTCCGCCGATATCGCGGGCTTTATGTCCGTTGTATCCATGAGGGCATAGTTGGCGCCGCCCTTTACCTTCACGCCCGATACAAAGCTTTCGATCGGACGCCGCTTCAGGAGTGCAAAAGCGATGTCGTCGCGCGGCAGCAATTCGGTTTTAATCAGTCTGGGCGGGATGTGTCCGGGAAAGACCTTGAAGGCGATCGTCCTGCTCCCCCACGCGTCGCGCATCCGCTCGAGCGCCTGCACGAGATCGTCCTTGCGCCACGCCTTAGAACCGTCGGGCCTTTGATTGCCGTTGCCCTGGAGATGGAAGAGTTCTCCCTTCCCGACAAAATTGGGGCAGTCATTGATGAGCATGTTGACGTGGCTGGAGCCCGTCCGCGGAATCGCGAAAATGCAAAGAAATCGTATGGACAACCCAGCCGCCCGCCCCGTGTGACGGCAAACTACCCGCATCTCTTGTGTTTTTGAACCGTCTGCGCCAATTTTGACTCAAGAAAAACAAGGGGATGGGCGTGCCAGCATTGGCTTTGACGGGCACCGGCTTGTTCACGCCGGCGCAATCGATTTCGAACGACGAACTTGTTTCCTCTTTCAATGAATATGTCCGCCGCCACAACGAAACCAACGCCGACGGGATCGCGTCCGGCGCGGTGACCGCGCTCGCGCCGTCGAGCGTCGAGTTCATCGTCAAGGCATCGGGCATCAAGAGCCGCTATGTGCTCGACAAGGCCGGCATCCTCGATCCCGAAGTGATGTGCCCGCGCATCCCGGAGCGTTCCAACGATCAGGTCTCCGTGCTCGCGGAAATGGCCGTGACGGCCTCGCGCGAGGCGCTCGAACGCGCGGGACGTTCGGCATCGGACATCGACGGCGTTCTCGTCGGCGCATCGAACATGCAGCGCGCCTATCCGGCGATGGCGGTGGAGGTGCAGGACGCGCTCGGCATCGACGGTTTCGGTTTCGACATGAACGTTGCGTGCTCATCCGCAACCTTCGCGCTGCAAACCGCCGCCGATATGGTGTCGGCAGGTCACGCGCGCGCGATCCTTGTCTGCAATCCGGAAATCTGTTCGGGCCATCTGAACTTCCGCGATCGCGACAGCCATTTCATCTTCGGCGACGTTGCGACGGCGTTCATCGTGGAACGCGCGGACACGGCGCAAAGCGGCGGATGGGAAATCATCTCTACCAAGCTCAAGACCAAGTTCTCCAACAACATCCGCAACAATTTCGGCTTCCTCAACCGCACCGCGCCGGAAACGGTCGGCGCTGCCGACAAGCTGTTCGTCCAGGAAGGCCGCAAGGTCTTCAAGGAAGTTGTGCCGATGGTGGCGGAGTTGATCCTCTCGCACCTCGCCGAAAACAAGATCGAGCCGTCGCAGCTGAAGCGGCTATGGCTGCATCAGGCCAATCTCGGCATGAACGAGATGATCGCGCGCCGCGTGATGGGCCGCGACCCGATGGTCGGCGAAGCGCCGAACATTCTGGACGAATACGCCAACACAAGTTCGGCCGGTTCGGTGATCGCCTTCCACAAATACAGCGACGATCTGCAACCCGGCGATATCGGCCTTCTATGCTCCTTCGGCGCGGGCTATTCCGCGGGCAGCGTGATCCTCAAGAAGTTCGCGCGCGCGTAGACGCGCGTTGTGAACACCGGTGGCGCGGCGTTTCTTCAGCCAGATCAGGATGCCTGTCACAGACAGCATGGCCACGACCAGTCCGGTGATCGACACGATGATGCGCCCGGTCAACCCGATGATGCGCCCGCTGTGCAGCGGATACTGCGCCTGCATGAAGACATCGCCGGCACTCCCCTCACCGATCATATCCCTGGCCACGACCTTGCCGTTCTGGTCGTCAATATAGAGCCATGAAGACCCCATGCCGTCGCGGCCATTCTCGTTCGGCGCCGCGAAGCCCACGCCATACGCGGCATACTCGGGATAGTGGAGCACGCCCGTCACCTTGAACGGCCGGTGCGCGGCGCCCGCGGCACGCGCGATTGCGTCATTGAAGGAAAGGATCGCAGGCTTGGGATGCGCCTGGAAGCGCGATGCTGCCGCTTCGAGCGTCGTGGGCTTCAGCGGCGAGAACACGTTCACGATCGGCCGGAACACCTGATCCGGCAGATTGAGTGCCACTCCCGACATCGCGACGACGAACAGCACGATCCACAGCCACAATCCCGCGGCGCGGTGCATATCGACATTGAGACGGTGCACGCTGGCATCCGTCTTGATCAGCCATGCCGGTGCCCATTTGCGAAGAAACGGGCCGCCGCGCGGCAGACTGAGCGTGAAACCCACAAAGCAATCGAGCGCCCAGACGAGCGACACGATGCCCATGATGAAGATGCCCCACACGCCGGGAATGCTCAGGCTGTAGTGCGAGAGATAGAGAAACGGAATGATCCGTTCGCGCGCGAAGCAGCACTGGCCCCAGAGCCGCTTGCCGAGCACATGGCCGCTGGTGGTGTCGACAAAGACCTGATCGAAGGGGAGCTCTTTGCCGTTCTT
>Ga0335075_10001412_pt1 | contig 39746 bp, 33 predicted proteins | sample Lox_Sample_24_FD_206723 | JGI IMG/M metagenome (GOLD analysis project Ga0335075, IMG submission 206723) | Soil microbial communities from Loxahatchee National Wildlife Refuge, Florida, United States - Lox_Sample_2.4 | ecosystem: Environmental > Terrestrial > Soil > Wetlands | place: USA... | reverse complement strand
GGCCGATGATTCTGGGGCATGCGTTTCCGCCTGCGGTGGAGGCGATTCGCGAGGCGGTGGGGCGCAGCGCGAGTTTTGGCGCTTCGACGGCATCGGAAGCGGACCTTGCGGAGCTGGTGGTGCGGGCGTTTCCCTCAATCGACAAGCTGCGATTTGTGAGCTCAGGGACGGAGGCTACGATGTCGGCGATCCGGCTGGCTCGGGCCTTTACCGGGCGCAAATATGTTGTGAAGTTTGAGGGTTGCTACCACGGACACTCGGATGGGTTGCTGGTAAAGGCCGGGTCGGGCGTGGCGACTTTCGGGATACCGGGTTCCGCGGGGGTTCCGGATGATATTGCACACCTGACGTTGGCGCTTCCCTACAATGATGCGCAGGCTGTGGAGGCTGCGTTTGCCGCGCATCCGCACGAGATCGCCGGCGTGATCGTGGAGCCGGTGGTGGGCAATGCGGGATGCATTCTGCCGTCGGCTGGATATCTTGAGGCCTTGCACGAGATCACGAATCGCGAGGGCGCGCTGCTGATCGTTGACGAAGTGATGACCGGCTTTCGTGTTGCTTTGGGTGGGGCGCAGGAGCTTTACCGGATTACGCCTGACCTGACGACGTTGGGGAAGATTCTGGGAGGTGGGCTGCCGTGCGCGGCGTTTGGCGGGCGCGCGGACATCATGGATTTGCTGGCTCCGCTGGGGCCGGTTTACCAGGCAGGAACGCTGAGCGGCAATCCCCTGGCGATGGCTGCGGGAATGGCTACGGTCGGATATCTTCTTGAGCATCGCAACGAGGTGTATCCGCTGCTGGAGTCGTTGAGTGGGGCGGTTGTGAGCGGTGTCTTGGCGGCAGCAACGCGGGCTGGGGTTGCGATGGTGGCTAACCGGGTGGGCGCGATGTTCACCTGGTTCTTTACGGCTGATCCGGTCACGGATTACGCCTCCGCGGCAAAGTCCGATACTCGGGCTTTTGGGCGCTTTCACCGGGCCATGCTGGAGCAGGGAGTGTGGCTTCCCTGCTCGCAGTTTGAGGCGGCTTTCCTGAGTACGGCGCACACGATGGACGATATTGAGACGACGGTGCACGCGGCCAAGGCTGCATTTGCCTCGGTTCTGCAGAGTTCATAGGGGCGGCGGCAGGTACTCGAAATAAAGAAGGCGGCCAAGGGCCGCCTTCTTTATTTCGGACGCAAAACGAGTTCAGATGTTGGCCGGCTGATGACGCTGCGCGAACTGGCGTGCTGCTGCCGGAAGTCCGAAGGCAAGACCGGCGACGATGGCTGTAGACAACAGATCGTTGCGATAAAAGGGCAGCCCGGCGGCGTACGAGAGGCTGAGTCCAGTAAGGCTGCGTGGATAGAGTTGCGGCATGGCGGCCCATGCGGCGAAGTTGGTAATCAGGAAAAACGAGGTGGGCGCAAGGACAATTGCGGCGCTGACCCGGGATATCGTGGTCTGCCGGGAGAGCAGGATCTGTCCGAGCACAATGACCCCGGCGTACCAGGTCCAGGTCAGCAGGTAGGCCGACAGGTGGAACGGATAGCTGTAGAAGAAGACGGTGAGGTAGTAGTCGGTTGCCATCAGCAGCAGGACGGGCACCCACATCTGCCGCAGCGGACGGCGGGCTCCAAAGTAGAGCAGCGCTCCGCCGACGGCTGTGAAGTTGAGCCAGTCGGGGTGGGGCAGAATGCGGCTCAACAGAGCGACTAGAACGAGCAGATAGGCAGCCATAGTGAGTCCTCGATCCATCGTGGGAACAACCTCTCTATTGTGAGGATGGGACGGATTGGGGTCAAGGGGGCTGGCTTGATTCGGTGAACAGGGCCGGGCTCCGGGGTAACGTCGAGGGTTGAGCCAGTAGCGGATGGATGAGGCGAGGCTGGTGGCCTTGCCCAGGGGCGGGTGCGGGCCGCCGGTTGGATCTGGCTTGCAAAAAAAGTTAAGTCATACATACATTATGGCGTTACCGGAGGCCACGGTTGCTTGAGGCGGCTTTGAGGGGGTTCTCGCCATCCAAGGAGTCGGGCTTGAGCCATGAGCAGGACGGCCCGGTCCTGGAGGCAGCAACGCAGCGACTGATGGGTGCAAAAAGTGTACTTCATACATATGAAATGACTTGTTAAGGACGTTTGGAGGCCGACTCAGGACAGGGAGCTACGTCTTGATAATGTGATGTTATTACACTCATATTTTATGCAACCATTATGCTATAGTGTCCATCAGATGGATTGCGGGCTGATTTTGTGACCGGCCCATACTTCTACATTTGGAGAATTGTTATGGCTATCACTCGTTGGGACCCTTTTCGTGAAGTTTCTACTTTGCAGAACCGTTTGAACTCGCTCTTCCAGGACTACAACCGTGGAGAAGTTGCAGGGGATCCGGTTGCTGCCGCATCGTTTGTTCCTCCGGTAGACATCTACGAGGACGACCACCAGATCGTGCTGAAGCTTGAAGTGCCGGGAATGAAGCAGGAAGACCTGGACATTCAGCTGGAGAACAACAACCTGACCGTTCGCGGCGAGCGGAAGTTTGAGAAGGAAGAGAAAGAGGAGAACTTCCATCGCATTGAGCGTCACTACGGCAGCTTCTATCGCGCGTTCACGATTCCGAACACTGTGAATGCGGAGAGCGTGAAAGCGAATTATGATGCTGGCGTGCTGCGGATTCAGCTCGAAAAGAGGGCGGAAGCGAAGCCGAAGCAGATCAAGGTGCAGGTAGGCGCCGGACCGAAGCAGGTGGAGAGCAAGACAGCAGCTTAAGGACTGGCCGTCCGGGCACACGCGCCTTTCGGCGCAACACACCTGGCGTTCTGTGTGAGGAGGAGGTTGGCGATAAGGCAATGGCCTCAGTTGTCACCTCCTCTTTTTGTTTTGGGGCTAAATTCAGTGGCAGGGAAAATTCATGGCGATTCGTTGGGAAAAATTTACGGTGAAGTCGCAGGAGGCGGTGCAGGCCGCCAGCCAGCTTGCTGCGGAGCATGGGAATCCGGAGATTCTACCGCTGCATTTGCTGGCCGCATTGGTTGAGGACAAGGAAGGCATTATTGTGCCTGTCCTCGAAAAGGTGGGTGTGCCGGCGGCTCAGTTGCGCGCAAAGGTTGAAGAAGCGCTGGGCAAGCTGCCCAAGGTGAGCGGCGGCGGGGCGCAGCCAGGCGCTTCGGCGGCGCTGAATAAAGTCTTTGAGCAGGCTTTCAAGGAAGCAGGCAACTTCAAGGACGAGTACGTTTCGACCGAGCACTTGCTGCTGGCGCTGGCGGATGCGAAGAATGACGGCGCGCAGCTTTTGCTGGCCTCGTTCGGCGCGACGCATGATGCGATTTTGAAGAGCCTGACCACGGTGCGCGGGACGCAGAGGGTGACGGACCAGAATCCTGAGGCGAAGTATCAGGCGTTGGAGAAGTACGCGAAGGATCTGACGGAGCTGGCACGGCGGGGCAAGCTGGATCCGGTGATTGGGCGCGATGAGGAGATTCGGCGCGTGATTCAGGTGCTTTCGCGACGGACGAAGAACAATCCAGTGTTGATTGGCGAGCCGGGGGTGGGCAAGACCGCCATTGTGGAAGGGCTGGCGCGGCGCATTGTGCATGGAGACGTCCCGGAGATTCTGAGCAACAAGCGGGTGATTTCGCTGGACCTGGGATCGATGTTAGCGGGGGCGAAGTATCGCGGCGAATTTGAGGACCGATTGAAGGCGATTCTGAAGGAGATTGAGGACTCGAACGGGCAGATCATTCTGTTTATCGACGAGCTGCACACGCTGGTGGGCGCGGGAGCGGCGGAGGGCGCAATTGACGCCTCGAACATGCTGAAGCCGGCGCTGGCGCGCGGCGAGCTGCGGGCGATCGGCGCTACGACGCTGAATGAGTACCGCAAATACATTGAGAAGGATGCGGCGCTGGAGCGGCGCTTCCAGATTGTGTTTGTGGGCGAGCCGAATGTGGAGGACACAATTGCAATTCTGCGGGGGCTGAAGGAGCGGTACGAGTCGCACCACAAGGTACGGATCAAGGACTCGGCGATCGTGGCAGCGGCTACGCTTTCGCATCGCTATATCTCCGACCGTTTTTTGCCGGACAAGGCGATTGACCTGGTGGATGAGGCGGCGGCTTCGCTGGCGATTCAGATTGGGTCGGTTCCGACGGAGATTGACCAGATTGAGCGCGAGGCCACTTCCCTGGAGATTGAAAAGGCCGCGTTGAAGCGTGAGACGGATAAGAACTCGAAGGACCGCCTAAAAGAAGTGGAGCGTGAACTGGCGACTCTGCGCGAGCAGGCGACCGGGCTTCGGGCTCGCTGGCAGAAGGAGCGCGAAGCTATCACTCGGCTGAGCGAGGTGAAGAAGCAGATTGAAGCGCTTCGCTTTGAGGCCGATGAGCAGACGCGTCGCGGCAACCTGGAACGGGCGGCGCAGATTCAGTATGGTGAGCTGCCGAAGCTGGAAGACGAGTTGAAGAAGTTGACGGCTTCGCAGGATGCGGTATCCGGGCCGCGGATGCTGAAGGAAGAGGTGGAAGAAGAGGACATCGCCAGAATTGTGAGCAAGTGGACGGGGATTCCTGTGTCCAAGATGCTTGAAGGCGAAGTGACCAAGCTGGTGGAGATGGAGAGCCGACTGCGAGAGCGGGTGATTGGACAGGACGATGCGCTGAAGACAGTGGCCAATGCCATTCGGCGTTCGCGCGCGGGTTTGAGTGATCCGAAGCGCCCGATTGGGTCGTTCATTTTCCTGGGGCCGACGGGCGTGGGCAAGACCGAGACAGCGCGGGCGCTGGCGGAGTTTCTGTTTGATGATGAGCAGGCGATGATCCGCATTGATATGTCGGAGTACATGGAAAAGCATGCGGTGGCGCGACTGATTGGCGCACCTCCGGGGTACATTGGCTTTGACGAGGGCGGGCAGTTGACCGAGGCGGTGCGGCGGCGTCCTTACTCGGTGGTGCTGTTTGACGAGATCGAGAAGGCGCATCCGGATGTGTTCAACGTGCTGCTGCAGGTGCTGGACGACGGGCGGCTGACTGATTCCAAGGGCCGCACTGTGGACTTTAAGAACACTGTGCTGATTATGACCTCGAACCTGGGGTCGCAGGTGCTGCAGGGTGAGTCACTCACAACAGAAGCGGCGTTCGACCGAGCGCGCGAGCAGGTGATGGAAGTGCTGAAGCAGAGCTTCCGTCCGGAGTTTTTGAATCGCGTGGACGATATTGTGATCTTCCGTCCGCTGGGCGAGGAGCAGTTGTCGCATATCGTGGATCTGCGGCTGAAAGACCTGGAGCGACTGCTGGCGGATCGTGACATCACGATCGAGCTGACGAATGAGGCACGGCATCAGTTGCTGACGTCCGGCTACGACAGGGCTTACGGCGCGCGTCCTCTGAAGCGGGCGATTCAGCGGCTGGTTCAGGACCCGCTGGCGATCAAGATTCTCGACGGCGAGGTGTTGCATGGGGATCATATCCGGGTAGAGGCTGATCCCTTGAACAACCAGCTGGCGTTTGAGGTGAAGAGCCGGGCTGGAGTTTCGCTGGAGGGCCATGCTCCAATTGGGCGAGCATGAGTGGAATAACGGGCGGCGACCCTATTCTGTCATCGCCCGTGCCAGGTGGAACCGGACTACTTGAACGTGCCGCTGCCTAGTCCCAGCTCATCCCGATGTGCGCTCCAATCGGTAACGGTGTCAAAGGCCATACCCTCAACCGGGCTCGCTTTGATGGCTGCCCTGATCGCATCATCCACCTTGTCCAGGTCCTCCGGCTGCGGCGCCACGGTTACGATCCAGAACGAACCTGGGGCGGAGGTGTGGACGGCTTCGGTGTCGATCTCGTACTCGACCAATGTGCCGTCGGTCACCAGCTTCTCGAGCAATGGCGCTACCACCTCACCGCTGATCACTTCCAGCGCATTGTCCGGAGCATCGTGCTTCAGCTTGTACATGGCAACCGAAACAAACCCGTTCTTGTAGGAGCCGGAGTGCCAGTTATAGTACCGGCTGGTTACGACCTCGTCCCAGTGCTTGGTTGACGTCAGCAGCACTGGAGGAGTGGCGTTCTCCGTGTTGTAGTACTGCTCCAGGACCTTCATCAGTCCTCCCATCGACATTGACGCAAACCAGCTATCGTGCGTCCAGCCGTCCGGCGTGTGCACGAGGTTCTCATCCGTTCCGTACCCGACGAGGGTTCCGTCGGCCATGGCCTTGTCCAGCATCGAGTTGTCGTTTACCGCCGAGCTTTTCATCTCTTCCCAGTGCGCCCGTGGAATCTGCCAGTTGGAGATGTAGGCGTACATCCGTGGCTTTGGCTTTACTGTTTGTGTCTGGGATTGTGTTTGGGCGCTCGCCGGCACAGCCAATATAGTCCCCACGGCAATTGCGCACATTAAGACGAAGAAGTTCCCCCTGCTCTTTCTCATTCTTCCTTGCTCCTGTTGAAATTTAGCCGGCGAGTTGAGGGGAGATCCGAACTGTCCGCAAGTGTACTCCTGGTCGATTGCGTGTGCATGTGACGGAGTGAGCAAAAGCCTCACGGAGGTTCCGTGAGGCTTTCTGTTTTGCGGGAAACCGATGGTTTGCTACACCCATTCTCCCTGGCGAATGAGGGGTTCTTCTTTGCCTGTGGACGTGATGCCGTCTACGTCCATCTTTCCCGAGCCGATCATCCAGTCGACATGGATGAGGCTTTCGTTGGCTCCGAGCCTGGCTAGTTGTTCGGGGGTGAGCTTGTCTCCGTCTTTGAGACAGGTGCTGTAGGCCTGACCGAGCGCGATGTGGCAGGCGGCGTTTTCGTCGAATAACGTGTTGTTGAAGAGCAGGCCGCTGCTGGCGATGGGCGAGGAGTGAGGCACGAGCGCGACTTCTCCGAGGCGGCGTGCGCCGTCGTCGGTTTCGATCATGCGGTTGAGGACTTCTTCTCCCCTGGTCGCTTTGGCCTCGACGACACGGCCGCCTTCGAAGCGGACCTGGATGCCTTCGATCATGGTTCCCTGATGGGAGAGCGGCTTGGTGCTGGTGACGTGGCCTTCGGTGCGGTCTTTGTGGGGCGTGGTGAAGACCTCTTCCGTGGGCATGTTGGGGATGCAGTACTGGCCGTTGCCGGCGGTGGTGCCTCCGCCGAGCCAGAGATGATCGTCGGCGAGACCTACGCGCAGATCGGTGCCGGGGGCCTTGAAGTGGAGCGCTGTGTAGCGCTTCTGGTTGAGCAGCGCGGAGCGGCGGTGGAGGTTCGCGTCATGCTCCTTCCATGCCGCGACGGGGTCGGGCAGATCGGCGCGGGAGGCGGCGAAGATGGCGTCCCAGAGTTTCGCGAGGGCCTGATCGGCAGGCAGGTCGGGAAAGACGGTGGCGGCCCAGGCGGGCGTGGCGGCGGCGACGATGGTCCAGTTGATGTCGTGGCGGGTGATGAGTTCGAGCGCGGGGCGGTAGGCCCTGGAGACGGCGCGGTTGGCGCGGCCCACCTTTTCCGGGTCCTGCTGCGAGAGGAGGCCGGGATTGCCTCCGGCTACGGCGAGGCGTGCGGCTCCGCTTTTGAAGGCGACGGCCATGCCGTCATAGAGCCAGGCGGCAGCGTGGTCGAAGCTCTCATTTTCTCCGTACTGGTAGCGGAGGAGCGTGGATTGCTCGTCGGTGAGGAGGGTGGTGACGAGCGAGGCTCCGGCCTTGTAGGCGTGCTCGGTGATGCGGCGGACTAGCGGCAGGGTATCGAGAGTGGCGGTCATGAGCAGTTCCTGACCGCGACGAAGGCCGAGGCCTACGCGGATGGCGACTTCGCCGAGGCGGTCGAGTTTCTGTTCGTGAGTGAGGGCGGGCGCGGCTTCCAGGATTTGTGTGGACATGGCTCTTCTAGTTTAGTCCCGAGTGAGTCCTGGCTGGGGCAGACCCCGTTTTATGCCCCGCTGGAGACGAGACCGGAGCGGCGTATCCACCGGCCGCTGTGCTTTTCGAGGTAGACCCATTGCCCCGCAGAGCAGAGATTGGCGCACCAGAGATTCACGTAGACGAGCGCGGCGGTCTGATTGTTGTTGAAGTAGACGGCGCTGAAAAAGGCGATACCGGAGGTTCCTGAGGCGGATTGACGGCGATCCTTGACCTGCTGCTGATCGATAAGCGAAAAAGCCAGGCTCGGGTGGAAGCCGGCGGCATCGAGGCGGAAGCGTTCGTATTTGCGGGAGTTGAAATCCCGGAGAGCCTGGTTGAAGGCTTCGGGGTTGTCGGGCGGGGGCTTTAGCTGGCCGTCGGGCGGGACGGCGGGGTTCATGTCGGTGATGTTGACGGTGGTGCCGGCAATGGCCCACTGCTGGACTTGCGAGGGGGTGATCGTGTCGTCGGGGGCGCCGGGAGTGAGCAGCGAGTAGATCGCGTAGGAGTCGGCGGCTCGGCTGGCGGGGATGGGCTCGATGCCGCCTTTATAGTTGCTTCCAGCCCTCTCGGCGATCAGGGAGCAGTGGAGTGTGAGGGGTTCGCGGACCGCTTGCTGGAGGTTTCCGTCGAAGAAATCGCAGTTGAGGATGTTATCGGGACCGCTGCGGCGGGCGGAGTAGACATTTACGTTCAGGAGAACAGGGCCTCGCGTCTCGGCAAGGAGGCTTTTGGCAAAATGCGGTCCGGCTATATGCACGAACTGCGGTCGTCCTGAAATCTCGACGGTTTCGTGGCCGAGGTCGATCTGTCCGATCTGGTTGGCATGTGGTTCGCGGTCAGACGCCGGGTTTGCGGAATAGGTGGCGGCGATGACGATTCCCTCGGAGAGAGATTCAAGTTTTGCCTGCGCCTTTTGTGAAAGCGAGATCTGAACGTCGAAGGAGGACGCGGTCGCAGTGGACTGCGCGACGGAGTCGGAAATGGGCAGTATCGCTCCGCTAAGCAGGACGATGAGAAGCCAGCGGAGATGGGCGAGTGCGGCGCGGTCGCGGACGGTCATTCTTCGGCACATATCCTTCAGAACCGACGCATCCTGCGGCGCGACCGCTCAATGGCCGCTGGAGGCTGCGGCGGTTTGGTCCCATGGGGCGAGGCCTTTAGCCGGGGCGTCCGTGTCGCGACCCTTCAGGCGGTCATACATGTACTCATCGCTTACGGAGCCGAGGGATTCGTTGTAGAGGCTGATTTCGCCGGTGATCTCGTCCAGCTCTTCGGCGAAGCGGTGCTCGGCTTTGAGGCGGTCCGCGGTTGCGGCCATCTCCAACTTGCTGGTTTTGAAGAACTTCTGGAAGCCACGGTCGAGGAGGATGGCGATTTCGCCTCCGAGCAGCAGACCTGGCTTGTGCATCAAGACGATCCCTTTGCCGTCCTGGGCGCGGCCGAGGATGGCGGCGCAGCCGTGCTTCGAGACCATGACCTGATGAGCGGGGACTCGATTTGCGACTCCGGGCACCTCGCGCACATCAAATTGATGGGTGCGGAGCAGGCTTACGACTTCATCAAGGCTGCGGGGCTTCATTTTCTTTGGCATAAGAGGCACTTCGTCCAGAAAGATTGTGATGTACAGGCGCGAAAAGTTACACTAAGAACTGACGCTCTGGCGTACTTTCCACTGTCGCACAATGGACGCACCACTGCAACGCATGGCAACGTTGACCAATTCGATGACCAATTTGCTGGGCACGTCGCTACTTGAGCGCATCGGCAATACTCCGTTGATTCGGCTGGAGCGGCTTACCGCGCATTTACCGGGGATTCAGATTCTGGGCAAGGCAGAGTGGGTGAACCCGGGCGGATCTGTGAAGGACCGCGCGGCTTCGGGGATTGTGGCGGACGCGCAGCGGCGCGGGTTGCTGGGACATGGTAAGCATTTGCTGGACGCGACGAGCGGGAATACCGGCATTGCCTATGCGATGCTGGGCGCGGCGATGGGATTTCCGGTGACGCTGTGCGTGCCGGGGAATGTTTCTCCGGAGCGGAAGCGGATTCTGGCGGCCTATGGCGCGCATGTGATCTGGACCGATCCGGCGGATGGCTCGGACGGCGCGATTCGCAAGGCGCAGGCGCTGGCTACAGATGAGCCGGAAGAGTATTTCTATGCGAACCAGTATGGTAACGACGCGAACTGGCGCGCGCACTATCAGGGCACAGCCAATGAGATATGGGAACAGACGGAGGGGCAGATTACGCATTTTGTCGCCGGGCTGGGCACCAGTGGAACCTTTGTAGGCACTACGCGACGGCTGAAGGAGCTGAATCCGGCAATCCAGTGTGTATCGATGCAGCCCGATTCGCCGTTCAATGGGCTTGAAGGATTGAAGCATATGGCTACGGCGATTGTTCCGCCGATTTACGATGCGGAACTGGCTGATCGTAATATAGAGATGGGAACCGAGGCCGCGTACGCGATGGCCAAGCGGCTGGGACGGACGGAGGGCCTGCTGGTGGGTGTTTCGTCGGCTGCCGCGGTAGCGACCTGCCTGCAGATTGCTGAGGAAGAGGCGGCGCAGGGGCGCGAGGCGGCAATTGTGACGATCTTGTGCGACTCGGCGGATAAGTATTTGAGCGAACGATTCTGGGAGGAGTAGGCGAGGCGATGCTGAAGCTGAACGAGCAGGTTTACGACGCAATACGACGCCATGGGGAGGAGACGTATCCCTATGAGTGTTGCGGCGTGCTGCTTGGGCGGTCTATTTCTCAAGACGATTCTGCTGAGGGCCTTCAAGGAGCCAATGACGTTGAGGACTCGGTGCGGGCGGGCAATATCCGTACCGACTCGGCGCGGAATCGCTATCAGATTGCTCCGCAGGAGCTGGTGAAGATTCAGCGGCAGGGACGTGAGCGCGGGCTGGATATTGTTGGCTTTTACCACTCCCATCCGGATCATCCGGCGCAGTGGTCGAAGACGGATTTCGCCGAGGCGCACTGGCTCGGCTGCTCCTATGTAATTACCTCGGTCGAAAAGGGCGTTGCGCAGGCAACGAACTCCTTTTTGCTGACTGGAACCAGGGAAGAAGACAAGGCGTTTGAAGACGAAGTTGTGGAAGTGGCCGCGCTCGAAGCGGAACGATGTTGAGCGTGGGCCTGCCCAACCGTGATCAGGCGTTGGCCTGATTCTTCAACCTGTTTCCCTTAAGCCGAAAAGGACGATTTTCGATGAAGATTCTTATTCCCACTCCGCTGCGCGTGTATTCCGACAAACAGGACACGGTCAGCGTAAACGCAACTACCGTAGGCGAGGCGCTGGATGCGCTGACGGCGAAGCATCCGGACCTGAAGAAGCATCTTTACTCTGATGAAGGCAAGCTGCGGTCATTTGTGAATGTCTACCTGAATGATGAAGACATTCGCTACTTGCCGGAGAAGGATGCGACTCGCGTTGGCGAGCAGGATGCACTGTCGATCATCCCATCCATAGCCGGAGGGTGCTGACCGCGCGGGGGACTGGCCGTCCGGGCGGACGCGCCTTTGGTGCGTTCCTTGTGCTGGCTTTCATCTGCCTCCCGTTGGCCGGCGATGAGTGCAGTGCGAAATCCGAAGGGTTTTGATACGGAAAACGAGAGAAATTATGTCAACTATATTGGAACATCCGGCGGCTTTGCCGGCATTGAGTCATAACGAGATTGCGCGCTACTCGCGCCACCTGATCCTGCCCGAAGTGGGCATGGAGGGGCAGCAGAAGCTGAAGGCGGCGAAGGTTCTGTGCGTGGGCACGGGCGGGCTTGGCGCTCCGCTCACCTACTACCTTGCTGCGGCCGGCGTGGGCACGATAGGGCTGGTGGACTTTGACGTAGTGGATGAGAGCAATCTGCAGCGGCAGATTATTCATTCGACTGCGGACGTGGGGCGGCCCAAGATCGACTCGGCTGCGGAGAAGCTGCAGGCGCTGAATCCGCACCTGAAGATTGTGAAGCACGAGACGATGCTGACCAGTGAGAACGCGCTAGGGATTATCAAGGACTACGACATTGTTGCGGACGGGACGGATAACTTCCCTACCCGCTATCTGGTGAACGATGCGTGCGTGCTGAGCGGGAACAAGCCGAATGCATATGCCTCGATCTTTCGTTTTGAAGGGCAGGCGAGTGTGTTTGCGACGGAAGACGGGCCTTGCTATCGCTGCCTGTATCCTGAGCCGCCGCCGCCGGGGTTGGTTCCCTCATGCGCTGAAGGCGGTGTACTGGGGATTCTGCCGGGACTGCTGGGCGTGATTCAAGCTACGGAGGTCATCAAGCTGATTCTGAGCAAGGGCGACTCGCTGGTGGGGCGGCTTCTGCTGGTCGATTCGCTGGGCATGAAGTTCCGCGAGCTGAAGCTGAGGAAGAATCCGGATTGCCCGGTGTGCGGCAAAAATCCTACTGTGACAAAGCTGATCGACTACCAGCAGTTCTGCGGAATTGCTCCTGAACCGAAGGCGGCCCCAGTGAATGGAACTCCCATGCAGAACGGCATTCCGCAGATCAGCGCGGTTGAACTTAAGAAGCGGCTGGACAACAAGGACGATATTTTTGTGCTTGATGTACGTGAGCCACATGAGTATCAGATTGCCAACCTGGGCGCGAAGCTGATTCCGCTGGGTGAGCTGCCGGCACGGGCGGGCGAGCTTGATAAAGAGCGGGAGATCATTGTCCACTGCAGGTCTGGTGCGCGCAGCCAGAAGGCTGCTGAGTTTCTGGCTCAGAACGGCTTTAAGAGAGTGTGGAACCTGGCGGGCGGGATCCTCGGCTGGTCGAACGATGTGGATCCGACGCTGCCGAAGTACTGATCTAACCACCAGGAAAGGATTGCGGCGTGCCTTTGTGCACGTCGCTTTTTATTTCTGGTCGAGAGATTCGGGGTCGTCGGGCGGCTGCCTGAGGTAATCGCTGAGGGAGAATGCAGGCTCCTGCGGCAGGTTGATCGGCATCTCCTGCTCGCGTTGTTTGCGCAGGGCTCGTCGCGCGAGCGCGGCATACGTGGCCGAAGCGAAGCAGGCGACAAGAGCGGAGAATCCCCAGCAGTAGAGGAATCCCTGGGTGCCGGGTATGGGAAGGTGTCCGTAAAAGATGAAGATAATACCCAGGGCGGCCAGCCCCAGCAGAATGCCGACGACGAGGGTGGATAGCCACTTGAGTCCGGCGACAAACTCTGTGTTTGCAAGCAGGACAGCGGGAATGCCGATGACGACCCAGCCGAATAGCGAACACGTGATGTAAAAGGGGAAGATCGCCATCATCTGGGTGGGGGATTGCTGCCATGCCTGGGTCATGATGGAAAAGACGACGAGCATGACGACGTCTCCGACGAGGAGACCTACGAAGGAATAGCTGATTTTGCGCTCAGATCCCAATCCTCGCGGCGATGAGAACATTGGCGAATCTCCGTCTTGTGATATTCCGTAGTTGCACGGGCTCCGCGGGGCCGCAAACGCGGCGAGGGACCAGGCAAGGCGCGACGGCATCAACAGTATCTTATGCCTTGTTTGGAAAGAAGGGCGATTTTGTTTGAGTGAAGCAGGCAGCCGCGGCTGATTGTGAGGTGCGTTGCCGTTGGTTCCGCACGAAGGGCGCGCCGCTATATCCGGAAGGCGGCTTTAAGGCGGTTCTCCAGTTTCTGTGGAGTTTTCGGCGATGTGCAGGGTGGCTTTTTCTTTAGGAAACGGCCACTTTATGGCATTTCGTTCCCTCTACCCCACTGGAGAACGGCTTTAGCCGAGGATCATAACAATTGATCAACTCAGGGAGGGAGACAACAATCAGGGTCAGGCGGGGCACCGGGCTTGAAGCGGGAAGAATGCGTAGAAACCACGCACTCATCCCGGAAATTTTCGGAGGGGCTCCTTCATGCGGCGTTTACTTCACGGTCAGCGCAATGTTGAGCGTGTGGCTGGTTACGGAGGCCCCGTTATTAGAGTAGGCGGCTACGGTGATGTTGTAGGTACCGGCGGCTATTCCCGGGCTGGCGGCGGGTGGATGGTGCAGATAATCATACCGCTGCGAGCAGGCGCTTAGTCCCAAGGTGCTGGCTGCGAGCAGGGCCAGCAGACCGAGCATACGGAACGCGTTCATCCCGGAGCGCTTGCGCATGGCGCCGAGTCCGGCGAGGGCGAGCAGGCCGGGCAGCACGATGGCGTAAGCGGTGCGCGATCCGCGGCCCGGGGGGACTACCAAACTGGTTCCCGCTGCGGCTTGGGTGGTGATCTGGAGAGAGCTGGTCACGGTGTTTCCGTTGAGCGGTGTGAGCGTGGTTGGACTGAAAGTGCAGTCGGAGTTAGCCGGATTTCCTGAGCAGGAGAGCGTAACCATATCATTAAACCCGTTGAGGGGCGTGATGGTGAGGATTACGGTTCCATACTGGCCGGGGTCCAGGCTGAGGGATGAGGTGCTGGCGGTGATGGAGAAGTCCGGGAGGGTGCTGCTGGTGGTGGCATCGCTCGCGATCAGGGATTGCACGTTGGAGGCTCGGAAGCCCGGGCTGCCGCTGTAGTCGGCGTAGATGCTTCCAGAGGATTGCTGGTCGAGCGTGAGCGAGGCTTCTCCGTTTTTCACGAAAGCTGAGCCGAGCGATGCGCCCTGAGCATTTTCAAATGTGACCACGCCATCGGTCGCCGGGTTTCCAGAGACATCGCTGACCTGGGCGGTGAGGGTGACACCGTGACCGGTGCTGGCGGAAGTGAGCTGCGTGTGGGTTGCCACCTGCGCCTGCGCCATTGCCAAAATGCTGAATACGAATGCCAAGCCCGCGACCCTGCGTAGGGTTGGCCTGCCGATGCCGTGCCGCAACAACTGCAAAATCATTCTTCGGGTTCTCTGCTCTCTCAAAAGGAAGCGGTAAGCTGCCAAGCTCTCATTGTATCTGGAGAACGCAAAATGCTCTACGATGACAGGTTGCGACTTTTTGACTGAGAGGTATCTATTTATGGCTTCCGAGCTTTCCCGGCGTCCTCAGCTGCAGCACCTTACCGCCCAATTGAATGATTTGAAGGCACGCGGCACTTACTTCCGGCTGCGGGTGCTGGATGACGTGCAGGCTCCGGTTTGCACCTATGACGGGAAGCGGGTGATCAATCTGGCCTCGAATAATTATCTGGGCCTGACGGCCCATCCCAAACTGCGCGAGGCGGCCATTGAGGCGACGAAGAAGTATGGCGTGGGTTCGGGCGCGGTGCGGACGATTGCCGGAACGATGAAGATCCACATGGAGCTGGAGGATAAGATCGCCCGGTTCAAGAATGTCGAGGCGTGCGTAGTCTTCCAGAGCGGATTTGCGGCGAATGCGGGAACGGTCTCCGCGATTCTGGGCAAAGAGGATTTCATTATCTCGGACGAACTGAACCACGCGAGCATTATTGACGGGGCGCGGCTGTCGCGGGCGAAGATCAAGGTTTTTCGGCATAAGGACGTGGCGCACGCGGAGGAGTTGCTGAAGGAAGTAGCGGGCGAGCCCGGACGGAAGCTGCTGATTACTGATGGCGTCTTCTCGATGGACGGAGACATAGGGCCGGTCGACAAGCTGTGCGGCCTGGCGGACAAGTACGGCGCGATCATGATGGTGGATGATGCGCACGCTTCGGGCGTGCTGGGGCGCAACGGGCGCGGGTCAGTGGATCACTTTGGCTGCCATGGGCGCGTGGATGTGCAGGTGGGGACGCTTTCGAAGGCGATCGGTTCGCTGGGAGGGTATGTCTGCGGGTCGCGCGATTTGATTGATTTTCTATATCACCGGGCGCGGCCTTTTTTGTTTTCGACCTCGCATCCGCCGTCGGTGGCGGCGACTTGCATAGCGGCGTTCGACCTGCTGGAGAGTGAGCCGGAGCGTATTGAGCGGCTGTGGGAGAACACGCGCTACTTTAAGGCCGAACTGGGGCGGATGGGGTTTGACATTGGTGGTGTGACGACTCCGGCGAGTGAGACGCCGATTACGCCGATCATTATTGGGGATGGGCGCTTGACGATGGACTTTTCACGGGCCTTGTTTGACGCTGGCGTGATGGCTACGGGGATCGCTTTTCCCACGGTTCCCGAGGGTAAGGCGCGCATCCGCACCATTATGACCAGCGAACATACGCGGGCGGAGCTGGATGAGGCGCTGGAGACGCTGGACCGGGTGAGCAAAAGACTTGGTATTCGGGGCTGACCGCACACCGCATTGGTCGCAGAGATGGGTCTGTGAGTGGATCCTTCAGCCTTGATTGCTGAGTTGTGGGATGTGCTCGGGGCGCGTCATCTGCCAGGTGTAACGGATGCGGTGAATGACGGTAATGGTGGAGAGGACGGCGAGCAGCCAGAGGACGGGGGCCATGACTCCCCAGCGGTTGAAGAGCGCTCCCAGAATGATGAGGACGATGCGCTCGGGGCGCTCCATGAAGCCTACCTTGCACTTGCCGATCAGGGCTTCCGCCCGTGCGCGGGTGTAGCTGACCATGAGCGATGTGACCATGACGAAGGCGGCGAGGAAGACGTAGAAGAGGCGGTTGCCGCGGGCGTAGAAGACGAGCAGGCCGAAGAACAGGACTACGTCAGAATAGCGGTCGATGACGGAGTCGAAGAAGGCTCCGAAGACGGTGACCTGGTCGGTCTGGCGGGCGACGCGGCCATCGACCATGTCAAAGATGCCTGCGCCGATGATGACCAGGCCCGCGTAGAAGAACATGCGGACATAGTTGTGTTCGTTGCCGAAGCCGAAGAGCACAGCCGCCGCGGTATTGATGAGCAGACCGATGAAGGTGAGGACATTGGGCGATATGCGGGTGAGCGCAAGACCATTGACGATGGCCTGAAGAAGAACTCCACAGGCACGGCCGAAGGCGCTGGTCCATGTTTTGGTCATCGGATTGTGCTCGCCAGGGCGTACTGCATGCCACTATTCTTCCGCAGCGTCGTGGATGGTGACTAGCTTCAGCACTTCCAACTCGCGCTTGCCGTTGGGGGTGACGACGAGGGCCATGTCTCCTACCTGCTTACCGATGAGGCTGCGGCCTATGGGCGAGGTGGTGGAGATCAGACCTTTATTCACATCCGACTCTTCGCTGGTGACGAGCCGGTATTCGATTTTCTCGTCCTTCGCGACGTCGTAGACGATGACCGTTGAGCCGAAGGCCACGCGGTCCTTAGGGATATTGGAAAGATTGACGAGCGAGAGCTCGGCCATGCGCTTTTTAAGCTGGCCGAGGCGGGCGTTGACGAACTCCTGGCGCTGCTTGGCCATGTGATATTCGGCGTTCTCGCTGAGGTCGCCCATGGCCACGGCTTTTTTTATTTCGGCGGGGAGCTCGTGGGCAAGCTCATGCTCAAGCTGGCGAATTTCTTCCTGGAGCTGCTTTTTGATATGTTCTGGCATGCATTGATCCGTGAGGCGGCTTTTGGATTGGGCCGCCGGGCTTCGGCTTCGGCCGGACTTAACCGCAAAACACCATTATAACGGAGCGCTGGCTGCTTCACTTTCGCAACGCCTTTGCTGAACCCGGTATCATGGTTCGATGGTGGAATCTTCGCCGCGGATCATGGGGCTGGATGTGGGCGACCGCCGGGTCGGCGTGGCCGTATCAGACGAACTTGGCCTTACTGCGCAGCCTGTGCTGACGCTGGTTCGCACCAACCGCAAACAGGACATTAAGTCGATCCAGCGGCTGGTTCGGAGGTTTCACTGCACGGCGATTGTTGTCGGGAATCCGCTGTATATGTCCGGGGACCAGAGTCCGCAGGCGGCGAAGACGCAGGCCTTTGCGCAGATGCTGCGCGAGGAGACAGGACTGCCGGTTGACCTATGGGATGAGCGCCTGACAACGACGGAGGCGCATCGCCACCTGCACACTGCGGGGTTGGCCGGCAGCGAGCATAAGGCTGTGGTGGATCAGGTGGCAGCAGTGTTGATTCTGGAGAGCTATCTCTCAGCTCGAAGAGCGGTCAACGAAAGTCCGGTTAGCTGGTAAATGGGCCGGCGATCGAAAGGCAAGCCTCTTCACCATCCGTAACCGCCCGCTGACCGCATTTTCCGGGCGAGTTTCGCTGCCGCTATTTAGCCAAAATTGTCCGCATCATAGAATCAATGTCAGGAATCCAATCTAGAAAGTCCGGTTTCTCTGGTGCGACGTTTTCTTCTCCTTTTGTTTTTGCTTGTGGCTGCCGCTGCGGCCGCAGCCGTCAGTTATTGCGTTCTGGTTCCCTTTGGGCCGTCCTCGGAGACGTTTGTCGAGATTCCAATGAGGACGCCGACGAGGCAGATTGCTGTTCTGCTGAAGAAGGACGGGATCATCCGCAGCAAGCTGGCATTTGAGGCAATGCATTTGATGAAGGACGGCACTCTGGAGGCGGGCGAATACCGCTTTGATCATCCCGCGAAGATGGCCGAGGTATATGCCCGGCTGCAACGCGGCGATGTGTACACGTTGAGCGTTACCATTCCAGAGGGCTCGAACCTATTTGATATTGCACGGCGATTGCAATCCGCCGGACTTGGACCGCAGGAGGCGTTTCTCACCGCCGCGCATGCTAACGCTCATCTGATTGCCGATCTAGACCCTCAGGCGACGGACCTGGAAGGGTATCTTTTCCCGGACACTTACCACTTTTCCCGTCATGCCACCCCGACCCAGATCCAAGAGACAATGGTTCGGCGGTTCCGCCAGGTGGCGGCGGAGCTTGGCCTGCAGGGAGATGACCACGACGTGGTCACGCTGGCCTCTCTAGTGGAGCGCGAAACGCCGATTCCGGCGGAGCGCCCGCTGGTGGCCAGCGTGTTTATGAACCGGATGGCGAAGGGGATGCCGTTGATGACCGATCCCTCGGTTATTTATGCAGCGCTGTTGGACGGGCGTTACCGGGGAGTGATTTATGCGTCTGATTTAGAGGCGGACTCTCCGTATAACACCTATAAACATACGGGGCTGCCTCCGGGGCCGATCTGCTCACCGGGCGTGGCGTCGCTGAAGGCCGCCATGCATCCGGCGCAGACGGATTACTTGTATTTTGTCGCGGCGAGCGCTGATTCTTCAGGAAGATCGCGTTTCTCTGCAACACTGGAAGAGCATGCTCATGACGTGGCCGCGTATCGGAAGTCGCTGCGCGATGCGGGCTCGCAATAAAGGAACGATTGAAGTTGCAAATTCGTATGAGGATGAACCGGCCGCATTGATGGGAAGACGCAGATCCAGCGCGCTGCTGTTGGTATTCCTGCTGCCGTTTCTCAACGGCTGCCTGGTACACACGCGCCGCATTCAACAGGCCAAGATGCCTGCGGTGGTCATGACGGCGACGGCCGAGGACCTGGTGAAGGAAGTCAACGACCGTTGCCAGACGATCCATTCCCTAAGCGCTACGGTTGTTTTCCAGGCGACAGTGGGCGGGCCGCGCAAGGGCAAGGAAAAGACCTACACATCGTTCAATGGATATATTCTGCTGCGAAAGCCTGAGTCGCTGCGGGTGATCGGACTGGTACCGGTACTGCATACTCGCGCCTTTGACATGGCGAGCAACGGACAGACATTCAAGCTTTGGATTCCGCACGAAAACAAGGTGTTTGAAGGGCCGAATACGGTTACGAAGCAATCGCCCAATACGCTTGAGAATTTTCGCCCGAATATCTTTTCCGATTCCCTGTTGATCAACTGCATCGGGCGGGATGATCTTGTGACCCTTACCTCGGACACCGATACAAGGATCGATCCAAAGACAAAGCAGCTGATGATCCAGGCCGACTACGATCTCTCCATCGTGCGGCGCAAGGGAGACAGCCAGGAACTAATTCCGGAGCGGGTGATTCACTTCAACCGCGTGGATCTGAGGCCCTACGAGGAGGATATTTATGACTCCGAGGGGGCGATCCAGACCGAGGCAATTTATGGACCGGACCAGACGTTTGGACCTGTAAGATTTCCCGGAACCATTACGATCAAGCGCCCGCTGGAGGAGTACCAGATCGTAATTACCTTTCAGAAGCTAATCACCAATCTGAACCTTACCGATGACCAGTTTGAACTGAAGACTCCAAGGGGCACCATCGTGAAGGAATTGCACTAACCCGGTTCGCCGGGCGCGGTTTCACCTCAAAACCTGTCGAGTCCGGCCCTTTGGGCGTGTTGGGCGATGGCGCGATTGATTTCGAGCGCCAATGCCAGAGCGGCGCGGCCATCTTGGGCAGAAACCTGCGGTGTCGTGCGAGTGCGAACGGCCTGGAGAAACGACTCGATCTCCAACTGGAGCGGCTCAGCCTGCTGCACTTTCGGCTTACTGAATGCGAGTCCTGGAGGAGCGGCGGTTGAGGAGGCGGTCGCGGCATTTACATCGATCACCAGAATATCCTTGCGGGCATAATCGATGGAAATGTACTGATGCGGCTGAAAAAAGCGCAGCTTGCGCACCTGCTCGGTGCTGGCGCGGCTGGCGGTGAAGTTGGCGACGCAGCCGGATTCGAACTCAAGCCTGACGTTGGCGATATCGGTTTTCTTTGACAGGATCGGCAGACCGACGGCATGAATTTCGCGCACCGGCGAATTGGCAAAGCTGAGAACGATGTCCAGGTCGTGGATCATGAGGTCAAGGACCACGTCGACATCGAGTGCTCGCAGGGTGAAGACGCTGAGACGGTGGGCCTCAAAGAACATGGGCTGGTTCAGCAATGGTTGAACGGCGAGGACCGCGGGGTTGAATCGCTCCAAATGCCCCGTTTGAATGATGCGGCCGTGCTGCTGCGCAATGGAGATGAGGTCGTCGGCTTCGGCGAGGCTTGCGGCGAGGGGTTTCTCAATCAATAAATCGATTTTGGCAGGTAGCAACTGCGCTGCCACTGCGTGATGCGCGGAGGTTGGCACGCACACGGACGCCGCGTCGATACGGATTTCGCCGCGACTGCGGGCGGCGAGCGCCTGCTCCACCGAAGCGTACACGGGCACGCGCCACTCCTCGCGCAGAGAGGCGGCTCGATTGGCGTCCGATTCGAGGATCGCGGTCAGCTTGACGACGTTGCCATCCCGCTCCAACTCACGATATACGCGAAGATGATTGCGCCCGAAGGCCCCCGCGCCGCAGACAGCTACGTGCAGAGGGGATGGGTTACTTGCCATCACCGGAGACGGTCTTGAGGCAGCGCGTGTAGAGCTCGAGCAGGTGGTCAACGTGTTCTTCGGGCTTAGCCGAGGTTGAGGCGGTAAATCCGGTGGACGGCACGGCTGCGCGTCCCGCGCCAGTGGTGGAGGCGACGAATTTGAAGAGATCGAGGGCAATGTCCTCGTTGCGGCGCGCGCCTGAAGGCGTGTTCTGGGGCTGGTCCATATAGAAATCCTTTGGGAAAATCCTCCGAGAGCGATGCTAACAAAGTTTGCCGGGTTCGTTTGCGGACTGGCTACTTCGCCAGCTCACCTTTGACGATCTCACTTACGAGACGTCCGTCGGCGCGGATTCCGGCGGACTGGATGCGGGCCTGCACGGCTTTCATAACGGCGCCCATATCTTTAGGGCTGAGCGTAGCGCCCGCAGCTGAAAGGTCGGCGATGCTCTGCTGCACATGTTGACGAATTTCGTCTTCGCCAGCGGCTTTGGGCATGTAGCCTTCGATGAGCGCGATCTCGGCAGTCTCTTTAGCGGCGAGTTCCGGGCGGTTGCCTTTGGTGAATTGCTCGACTGACTCGCGGCGCTGTTTGATGAGCGTGGTGAGGATCTGCTGCGCTTCAGTCTCGGTAAGCGGCTGACGCTTCTCGATTTCCTTATTCCTCAGCGCGGTTTTTACCATGCGCAGGGTGGTGGTGCGCTCGCCATCGCGAGCCTTCATGGCGGCGATGATGTCATGGTCGATGCGGGTAGTAAGACTGGCTTCCGTCATTGATCTTTAGCCCCAGAGAGCCTCTGCTGATATTTTGTAACCCCAAACCTTCCATTATAGAAACAAAGCACGGCGAGCGAGTGCCCGGTAAAATAAAGGCAAGTCAAAATTCATAGAGGAACCCTGACGATGATTCGGAAAACGAGACTTTTTACGCCCGGCCCGACTCCCCTGCTGCCTGCTGCACAGTTTGCCATGGCTGCCGCCGATATCCATCACCGCACGGCGGAGTTTCGCGCGCTGTACCAGCGCGTGTTGGACCAGCTCAAGACCTTTGTCGGCACGAAGAACGATGTTCTGCTGCTGGCGTCGTCTGGGACCGGGGCGATGGAGGCTTCGATTTCAAACCTGACCTCGCCGGGAGACCGCGTGCTGGTGCTGTCGGCAGGAAAGTTTGGCGAACGCTGGACCGCCATTGCCAAGGCCTTTGGATGCGCGGTGGATGTGGTGAGCGTTCCCTACGGCCAGACCTTCTCGCTGGATGAGGTGCGAAAGGCGCTAAAGATTGAGACGCGGGCGGTGCTGATGCAGGCGACGGAGTCCTCGACCGGCGTGCGGCATGACGTGGAGGGTGTGGCCCGGCTGCTGAAGAAGGAAGAGAGCGGCGCGCTGCTGATTGTGGACGCGATTACCGGGCTGGGCACGACGCATCTCGACGTGGATGGTTGGGGCGTGGACGTGATCATCGGCGGATCGCAGAAGGCGGTTATGATTCCGCCGGGGCTGGCGTACCTATCGCTGAGCGACCGGGCGTGGGAGGCGGCGGAAATTGCGCTGAATCCGCGCTATTACTTCGACCTGCGCAAGGAACGCAAGAATGCGCAGAAGGGTGAGTCTTCGTACACCCCCGCGGTAGCATTGATTGCGGCTCTGGGCGCAGCACTGGACTTCATTACTGCACAGGGCGGAGGGAATCTGGCTGCCGGACGCAAGGCGCTGGTGGAAAATGCCGAAACCTGTGCTGCGATGACGCGGGCAGCGGTCGAGGCTCTGGGCCTGAAGCTGTTCTCAGTCGGCACGCCGGCAGCGGCGGCAACGGCGGTCTACTCGCCGGAGGGTGTTGACTCGGGTGTGATTGTGAAGGAGCTGAAGAATCGCTTTGGCGCAGTCGTGACCAATGGACAGGGCGAGATGAAGGGGCAAATCTTCCGCATCGCGCATATCGGCCTTTTCGATTACATGGACACGATCGCTATTATCGGCGCTTTGGAGCAGGTTGCCTCGTCGGCTTTGAAGCTTCCGGGCTTCAAATTCGGGAAGGCACTGGCAGCAGCGCAGGACGTTTACGCGGAGCGCACGGGCACAAAAAGAGAAGTGGCTGAGGCAGTTGCCGCCCGGTAAATCTACTGTTCAAGGGCCTTGCTTTCGGAAGGCCCTAAATTTCTAAGGAGCAAGATGAAGATCGTTCTCGCCGAAAAGGTTTCTCCGGCTACTCTCGCTGTGTTTCAAGCGGAGCCGGGATGGCAGATTGTTACGCATGATCAGATCAAGAACGGCCTGGCGGCGGAGATCGCCGACGCCGATGGCCTGGTGGTTCGCTCCGCGGTACAGGCCGACGACGCGCTGATGGCTTCCGCGCCGAAGCTGCGCGTGATTGGGCGCGCCGGAGTGGGCGTAGACAACATTGACGCGGACGCGGCGACGCGACGCGGCATTGTGGTGATGAACACTCCGGGCGCGAACGCCATTGCCGTCGCTGAGCTGACGTTGGGCATGATGCTTGCGCTGGCTCGGCAACTGCCCAAGGCTAATGCCACGATGCATGCCGGGAAGTGGGAGAAGAAGTCGCTGCAGGGAGTTGAGCTTCGCGGCAAGAAGCTGGGCGTACTGGGATTGGGACGCATTGGTCTGGAGGTGGCACGTCGCGCCCGCACGTTCGGTATGGAGGTGATCGGGCACGATCCGTTTGTTGCTGCTTCGATTGCGCGCGAAAATGCAATTACTCTGGTGAGCACGGAAGAACTCTTCCGCGAAGCCGATTACCTTACGCTGCACGTTGGACTGACTCCGCAGACTGCGGGCATTATTAACGCCAATACGCTGGCGACGATGAAGAAGGGTGTGCGTATTATCAATTGTGCGCGTGGTGAGCTGATTGTCGAAGAGGCTCTGGCCGCAGCATTGAAGAGCGGGCACGTTGGCGGCGCTGCTCTGGATGTGTTTCACAAAGAACCACTGAAGGACTCCGCTTTCTTTGCGCTTGAGAATGTGATTCTGACTCCGCATATTGCCGGATCGACTGCGGAGGCGCAGGAAGCGGTAGGTGTGCAGATTGCTCTGCAGGTGCGCGAATATCTGAAACTAGGCGTGGTGCAGAATGCAGTGAATATGCCGTCGCTCTCGCACGAGGAATATGTAGAGCTTGCACCCTACATCACGCTTGCTGACCGGCTGGGCGCGTTTCTTGCCCAGTTCCCTGAAGGCAATTTTGAGAGCGTGCATATTAGTTACAACGGACGACTTGCCGAGGGCAAAACCGACTTGATCCGCAACAGCGCGATTGAGGGCATTCTGGGACACGCTGAAGGTGTGAATCGCATCAATGCGGCTTCCGTTGCACAGGAGCGTGGGATTCGCATTCATGAAGAGAAGAAAGAGGCGGCCTCTGGCGGCGCAGGCAATGTGATCAAGCTCACGATTCATACAAGCGCCGGCGATGTGACGGCCAGCGGTACGGTACTGCATGGCGTTTCTGCGCGGCTTTTGCGGCTGAATGGCATTGATATCGAGGCTCCGCTGGAAGGCACTCTGCTGACGCTGCGCAACCAGGACGTTCCGGGTGTAATCGGGCGCATCGGCACGATTCTTGCGGATTACAAGATCAACATTGCCAACTTTGCACTGGGGCGTGAAGGGCATGTCCCACAGGGCACTGCGCTGGCCGTAGTGCAGGTAGACGGCGCAGTAACTGCTGACGTTCTGAAGGCGCTGCGTTCGGTTGACGCAATTCACGAGGTGCGCGTTGCCAGCCTGGGCGCGAAGCCTGTGCCGGTAGAATAGATGGGTCAGGGAAGGAAATAGCGTGCCTCTCTACGAATATCGCTGCAAACAGTGCGGGCATCAGTTTGAGAAGATTCAGAGCTTCAGCGCTCCGGATGAGACGGCATGTCCGGTTTGCAAGGGGGAAGTTGAGAAACTGATCTCCGCTCCTTCCTTCCAGTTCAAGGGCTCAGGCTGGTATGTGACGGATTACGCAAGCAAAGGCGCGCCCAAACCTGCGGCAGGCGCGGGGTCTTCGGGCGATGGTAAGCCTGCTGCGGCCGCGTCTGATAGCAAGCCAGCCGCTTCTTCTGAAAGCAGCAGTCCTGCACCTTCTACACCTGCGCCAACAAAGAGAGAGTGATTTCTCACCCGCTCTTTCTCTCATAAACTGCGCAAAATTCCTACGAAGATTTCTTTTTCGGGACCTTGGCTCCGGCCTTTCGCGCCTCAGAGAGCCCGATTGCGATGGCCTGTTTGCGACTGGTGACTTTCTTTCCGCTGCGTCCTGATTTCAGCTTGCCTTGCTTCATCTCTTTCATCTCGCGCTCGACCGCCTTGCCTGCAGCCGGGCTGTACTTGCGGGAGCCGGATGATTTCTTCGCTGCGGTTTTTTTCTTCGTCGCCATCGATGTTCCTCCACGTTGGATGTGACGCTTGTGAGGAGAACGGGGTTGCCGCGCAAGGGCGGACTGCGCGGCAGGATTCGCAGTGATTACTGCTGCTTCAAAGAGGCCATGTCAATTACGAAGCGGTACTTTACGTCGGCTTTCACTACGCGCTCGAAGGCATCATTGATCTTCTGGATGGGAATGACCTCAACATCGGAGACGATGTTGTGCTCGGCGCAGTAGTCGAGCATCTGCTGTGTCTCCGCCATGCCTCCGATGATGGAGCCGGAGAGAACGCGGCGCTTGAAGAGCAGGTTGCCCATGTTAATGACCGGAGGCTGGTCGGGCAGACCTACCTGGCAGTAGGCTGCATCGCGTTTGAGCAGCGGCAGATAGGCGTTGAGGTCGTGCACGGCGGAGACGGTGTCGAGGATGAAGTCGAAGGTGTTCTCTTCTTTTTTCATTGCGGCCGGGTCCTTTGAGATTACAACGTCGTCGGCGCCGAGACGCTTTGCATCCGCGATTTTCGACTCGGACGTGGTGAATTGCACGACATGCGCGCCGAAGGAGTGCGCAAACTTCAGCCCCATATGGCCGAGTCCGCCTAACCCGACAATACCGACCTTCTTGCCGGGTTCGACCTTCCAGTGACGCAGCGGCGAGTAGGTGGTGATGCCCGCACACAGGAGCGGAGCTACAGCGGCCGGGTCGAGCTTTGCCGAAAGGGTGTGAACGAAGTGCTCGTCCACCACGATGTTGTTGGAATAGCCACCTTGCGTGAGCGCTCCGTACTTGTCGGGCGCGCCGTAAGTAAGGGTCGTGCCGACTTCGCAATACTGCTCTTCATTATTTTTACAGCTTGCGCAGGTTCGGCAGGAATCGATGATGACGCCCACGGCGACCCGCTCGCCTACCTTAAAACGGCGTACCGCGCTGCCCACCGCCGTGACGCGGCCCACAATTTCGTGGCCTGGAACCATGGGGTAGACGGCGTTGCCCCACTCATTGCGCACGGAATGAATGTCGGAATGGCAGACGCCGCAGTATTCGATTTCAACGACGACGTCGCGCTCGACGGGATCGCGTCGTGAAAAACTAAATGGCGCCAATGGCGTGGTGGACTGCTGCGCGGCGTAGCCGTGAGACTGGATCATGGGAATACTCCTTGAGGTGGTTCAGGAAAAATCTTAACGCGAATGCATCTCTATAAGAGATTCACGAGGCGACATGCGAGCTTCAGAACTAGAACTCGATGCGTCCCCGCAGTGCAATCATACGCGGCGCGCTGTCGCCTCCCAGACCCACTCCGAGGAGTCCGGTGGGGGGAGAGACGACGCTTTCGATGGCTCCGAAACCGGTTTGTGTGGCGGGCTCGCCGGGAAGGCCCGCCTGATTGCTGGGCAGGGCGAGATTGGGATGGTTCAACCAGTTGAAGAACTGCGCATCGAACTGGAGGGTGAGATGGTCACGTAAAAGGATGCGTTTGGTGACGTAGAGTTCGGAATAGGTGAAGTGCGGGCCTCGGAAATCGTTGCGGCGCGAGTCGCCGAACTGGCAGTTTGCAGGAGAGTCTCCTCCAGCGCAGGCGCCAGTCGCTGGATCGACGACGGAGGCAAAGGCGTCAGGGTTGAGCCATTGCACGGTGCCCGGCTGCGTGATGCCGGAGACGCCGTGTTTATGGGCGTAGAGAGGCACTCCGGGAATACGGCGCGCGAATTGCGGCCCGCTGCCCTGAAGGATTCCGTTGCCGTGGGCGGTGTAGGGCGCGCTGACCACGCTGAACGGAATACCGGTATGGAAGAAGGCCGTGCCGGAGATTTGCCATCCGCCTAAGGCCTGGCGCAGCAGTGGATGCGCGGAGTGGAAGGGCACGGTGTAGAGTGCGAAGGCGGAGAGATTATGACGGATGTCGTAGTCGCAGTTTCCGTAGTTGCGATTTAGCTCGCCGGGCAGCGGCGAGAGGATACCCAGACTGGAGAAGGCCAGCAGACCTCCGTTGGAGACTTCATCGAGACAGTGGCTCCAGGTGTAATTGCCGCGCACCGTAAGACCGCCTGCCTGTTTTGTGATTGCCGTTTGCAGGCCCGCATAGTTGCTGCTGGCTCCGGTACTGAACTCATTGACGCTGCCGAAGCGGCGGTCGCGCGGTTGCTCATATGCGAATGGAGCGAAGCATCCGGCACAGACCGTCTGGTATCCGTTGAGCTGCACCTGATAGGGCTCCTGCAGTGCGCGGGTGCCGACGTAATCCACACGCAATGAGCCGCGCGGCCCGAGTTCACGTTCTATGCCGAGGTTCCACTCAAGGAAATAGGGCGTTTTAAGCTTGCCGGTGGGAAATGTGTTGAGCCCGACGGCCAGAGGGCAATTGTTTCCCTCGCAGCCGGAACCTCCGGCGGCATACAGTTTTTGAAATTGCGTATTCGCTGACGCGGTCGCGTCGACGGAGCTGTTGCTTACGCCGGGGGCTATGCCCACTCCGCCGACCTGGCCAGCGAGGCCGCCGGTAAATTGGGGATCGTAGGGCGCGTTGGTCGCGCCGAGATCGGCCACCTGCCCGGGAATGATGTCGTTGAATACGCCGAAGCCTGCGTGTATCGCCGTTCCGGGAGCAGCCGCAAAGGCAACCGAGCCGCGCGGCTGCCAGACAAAGAGCGGCGTGGAGGGAAAGAGCTGCCGGACGCTGGTTTGGATGACTTGATTCAGAGGCTGGCTGGAGTTATGCGAGATGTCGAGAAACGACGCGCTGGGCCGAGCGAACAGCCGTTGTTGATTCACCGGATTTGTATTCCACGTGGTCCGCACACCCGCGATCAGAGTGAGGCGCTGCGAGGCCTGATACGTGTCCATGGCGTAGAGATCGAGGTTGCCGAGAGCGATGCGCTCTTTGAGGGCAATGGGATAACTGGCTACCGCGGTGTACGCGGCTCCATAGGTAAATTCGGCGAGATCGTTGTAGGTGACCAGCGGCACGGTTCCCTCGCCCAGATCGTAGTCGCTGATGTCGAGACGCCGCGAATTTTCGCCAAATTTGAAGGTGTGTCGGCCACGGCTCCACACCAGATTGTCGTTGATCTGCCACTGCGTTACCTTGCGGCCCTGCGGGAAGGTATTGTCGAGTCCGCCGAGCGTGGTGAAAGGCGCGTTCGAACTGCCTCCGGCGAAGACGATGGGAAAGGTTTGCAAAACCTGCGTGAAATTGTTTGGCTCGAAGATGCTTGAGTACCAGCTTGCTCCGGGATTGAATTGGTTGACGAGGTTGGGCGTGAAGATGTGGGTATATCCAGCGACCAGCGTTCGCTGCGGCTGCGGCGAATACGAGTTGAAGATCGGGTTGATGGGGTCGGTGGACGCGGCCTGCAAGCCCGTGTCCTGCTGGAAGCGATACCAGACACTGTTGCCGGCGTTGATGGTGTGGTCGATCTTGACCACAATCAGATTTTCGCTGTCGGAGTTGTTGAGCGAGGTCGTGCGCCGGTTGGCGCAGCCGGTTCCGTTGAAGAGATTGCCGGGAGTCTGCTCGCCGGGCAGCAAGTTGCCACTGGCGTCAAGCGGGCAGGAGAGCACGGCGACGGGCGTGCCGCTGGTTCCGCGATAGAGGCTGAACATGTTGCGATAGAAGCCGACCTCACCCGGCTGAGAGGGCAGCGCGGTTCCGTTGATGACGTCGGTGCCCCCGAGCGGAAGCTGCTGAAGCACATATTGCTGGTAGGCCGGCGAAGGTACGGTGATGGGTTCGACGATAGGAAGAGCGATTCTGATCCCTTCGTAGTGCGCGAAAAAGAACAACTCGTTTCTGCGGATCGGGCCTCCAACGCTTACGCCAAACTCGTTCACGTTGGAGCGCGGCTTGGTTGCGCCGGGCGTTGCGTGCAGAAAAGGGTCCTCGGCATTCAACGCTGAGCCGTTCCATATTTCGTACAGGTCTCCATGAAATTGATTGGTGCCGGACTTGGTGAAGTAATTTACCTGAGCTGCGCCGTAGCGCCCCTGATCGACGGAAAAGGAGTTGGTATTTACCGTGGCTTCCTGCACGGCGTCGAGGCCAATGACCAGATTTGTGGAGAGGCCGATATTTAGCCCGAGGAACGGGTCGTTGGTGTCGAAGCCGTCGAGGATGTATCCGTTGGAGGTTGCGGGCAGGCCATTGAATTCGACGTTGCCGTATCCTCCGGCGGCCTTGAAGTCGTTGGAGGATCCGGCGGTGTTCATGACTGCGCCCTGTGCAAACTGCGCGAGATAGGTCAGATCCTGACCTGGGTTGGGAAGATTTTTGATGGTTTGCGCTTGCAGAGTTGCGGTGGTGTTGGGGTTCTCAAGGCTGATGAGGCCGACCTGCGCGTTGACCTGCACGGATTGTGAAGCGACGGCGGGATGCAGGGAGAAATTGAGGGTGACGGTCTGACCGACTCCGACGCGAACGATTTGTGATTGCTGGGAAGCAAAACCTGGTGAAGCGACCCGCACGCGATAGTTGCCGGGGTTGATCTGCGAGAACAGAAATCCGCCCTGGGAATTGGCCTGCATGGTGCGAACAGCGTTTGTATCCGTGTCCGTCGCTGTAACCATACCGGGTACGGCCGCTCCGTCCACATCAGTCAGTGTGCCGCCAAGTGCACTGCTGGTGCCGCTTTGCGCAGATGAAGGCAGGGTGAGCGCAGGTAGAAGGGCGAGAGCGCAGAAGGCGATGGAGCTCAGGAACCGATTAAGGCGTCTCGTTCGGCGGGTTTCCTTGCGAATCGTCGTAATCATGCATTCACTTTTTTAGTTAACCGTACTTAACTATTGGGATGAATTTAAGATTAACAAGATGTGAGAGGGATGACAAGCGGCAAGAGTGGTTCTTGGCCGGGTAGATGCAGGGCAGACTTTGAGTGACCGCTGCACGGGGTCTTTGCCGGGAAGGTGCCGCGCGCCCTTCTATTTGGCAGAGAATGACCGCAGCAGTCATCAAACGTTCAACACCAAGGGCCAAAATAATGACTGGTGTACGGGTGTTCGAGGCAAGCTGTGTTCCTGGCTCTGCATCCAACACAGGTGTAACGTTCAATTGAGCCGCGAGGTGATGCATGAAGGCGCTTGATCGGAAGCAGTCCGGTGCGAATCTGTCGAAAGAACTGCTGTCGACAAATGAGATTGATCAAATTAATGCGTGGTGGCGGGCCTGCAATTACTTGTCCGCTGGAATGATCTACCTGTACGACAATCCGCTGCTTCGCGAGCCGTTGCTCCCCGGCCACATCAAACAACGGTTGCTCGGCCACTGGGGATCCGACCCTGGACAGAGCTTTGTCTGGGTCCACTTGAATCGGCTCATCAAAAAGTTTGACCTGAATATGATTTACATTTCCGGACCTGGACATGGCGCGCCGGCTACGCTCTCCAACGCGTACCTGGACGGAAGCTATTCAGAGATTTATCCCGACAAGAGCCAGGATGAAGCCGGGATGCAGAAGTTCTTCCGCCAGTTTTCCTTTCCCGGCGGTATCGGAAGCCACTGCACGCCGGAAACGCCGGGCTCGATTCATGAAGGCGGCGAGCTAGGGTACAGTCTCTCCCACGGCTTTGGAGCTGCATTTGATAATCCGGACCTGATTGTGGCCGTGGTTGTGGGCGATGGCGAGGCTGAAACGGGACCACTCGCAACCTCATGGCACTCGAACAAGTTCCTGAACCCGATTCGCGATGGCGCGGTGCTTCCTGTCCTTCACCTGAACGGATATAAGATCGCCAATCCGACGATCCTCTCCCGGATTCCGAAGGAAGATCTTGAATCTCTGTTTCGCGGATATGGATATACCCCCTATATCGTTGAAGGCGACGAAGCGCATGAGATGCACCAGAAGATGGCGGCGGCGCTTGAGCAGTGCATTGGCGAGATTCACACCATTCAGAGCGGAGCCCGTTCCAGCGGCAAGGTCGGTTATGCGCGCTGGCCGATGATCATTCTGCGATCGCCAAAGGGATGGACCGGGCCCAAGGAAGTGGATGGACATAAGGTAGAAGGCTTTTGGCGCGCGCATCAGGTTCCCATCCTCGATGTAGTGGAGAATGCCGGGCATCTGAAACTCCTTGAAGAATGGTTGCACAGCTACAAGCCTGAAGAGCTCTTCGATGAAAACGGCGCGCCGGTAGCTGCCTTGAAGGCACTGGCGCCCGTCGGAAAGCGCCGCATGAGCTCGAATCCCCACGCCAATGGCGGTTTGCTTCGCAAGGCGCTCGATTTGCCGGAGTTCTGTGATTATGCCGTTGATGTCAAGAAGCCGGGCACCATCGAGGCGCTGCCTACGGATGTGCTGGCGCAGTTCCTACGCGATGTGATGCGGCGCAACATGACAAGCTTCCGCGTCTTCGGGCCAGATGAGACGGCATCGAACAAGCTGCAGAGAATTTATGAGGCAAGCAAGAAAACGTGGCTTGAAGAATACAAGCCAGAAGATGCGGACGGAGGAGAGCTTGCGGTGGATGGCCGCGTGATGGAGATGTTGAGTGAACACACGCTCGAAGGGTGGCTTGAGGGCTACTTATTGACGGGGCGGCACGGATTCTTTTCCAGCTACGAAGCCTTTGTGCATGTGATCGACTCCATGTTCAATCAGCACGCCAAATGGCTTGAGGCGAGCAAGAAGGAGCTTTCGTGGCGCGCTCCCATTTCCTCGCTCAATCTGCTGATTACATCCTTAGTATGGCGGCAGGATCATAATGGCTTCACCCATCAGGACCCTGGGTTTCTGGATGTGGTCACCAACAAGAGTGCGCAAGTGGCCCGCATTTATCTTCCTCCTGATGCGAACTGCCTGTTAAGCGTGGCGGACCATTGCCTGCGCAGCACCAATTACGTGAATGTGATTGTTGCCGACAAGCAATTGCACCTGCAGTATCTCGACATGGACGCGGCGATCAAGCATTGCACCAAGGGCATCGGCATCTGGGACTGGGTGAGCACAGATGCGGGACAGGAGCCGGATGTCGTGATGGCGTGCGCAGGTGACATTGCGACTCAGGAGTCACTGGCCGCTGTCGCTATCCTGCGCGAGTACTTTCCGGAGCTGAAGATTCGATTCGTCAATGTCGTTGATCTCTATCGGCTGCAACCGGATACTGAGCATCCTCACGGGCTTTCTGATAGGGATTTTGATTCGCTCTTTACTAAGGACAAGCCGATTATCTTCAACTTCCACGCGTATGCTTCACTGATCCACAAGCTTGCCTACCGGCGTACGAATCACGACAATATGCACGTGCGCGGCTACAAGGAGAAGGGCAACATCAATACACCGCTGGAACTGGCTATTGAAAACCAGGTAGACCGCTTTAACCTGTCAATCGATGTGATCGACCGCGTGCCAGGCCTGGAGGTAGCCGGCGCCCATGTAAAAGAGTGGCTGAAGGGGCAGATTATCGAAAACATCGCGTATGCACACCGCTACGGTATCGACAAGCCCGAGATTCGCAACTGGAAGTGGCCGCTTTGATGGTCAAGGCTAACGACGGGCCGATTCTTGCGGTGAACAGTGGATCGTCGTCGCTGAAGTTCGGAATGTTTGAAGAGCGTGACGGCGGCGAGGTCGCAATTTTCAGAGGCGAAGCCGACAGCATTGGAAGACCGGACGGCAGGTTAAAGATCGTCGATGACAAGGATGCTGTGTTGCTTGATGAGGACTGTGCTTCCTCTACTCAGGCTGAAGCGCTGAAAGCAATTCTCGCAGCGTTGAATAAACATGGAATTGCTTCTCCCGTGGCGGTTGGGCACCGGGTGGTTCATGGCGGCCCGCATCTGCGAAAGCATCAGCGCATTACCGGCGATGTTATGAAGACGCTGCAGGCCGCGGTGCATTTTGCTCCGCTGCACATCCCAGCCGCACTTACCTTGATAAGTAAGACCGAAGAACTGCTGCCTCATGCGGCGCAGTTCGCATGCTTTGATACAGCATTTCACGCAACTATGCCAGAGACTTCCTCGCGGTATGCTCTTCCGGCTGAGCTTTATGGCAAGGGGGTACAGCGTTACGGATTTCACGGACTGTCGTATGAGTCAGTTGTATATCGTCTGCGAAAACCTATTCCTCCCCGCGCTGTTTGCGCGCATCTTGGCAGCGGATCGAGCCTGGTCGCTTTGCGGGACGGGCGCTCCATTGATACGAGCATGGGCATGACTCCGACCGGAGGGATTCCTATGGCCACCCGCATTGGTGATCTCGATCCCGGAGTACTGCTCTTTCTCATGCGCTCCGAGGGCATGGACGCGGATGCGCTTGAGACGCTCCTGAACAAGGAGTCGGGCCTGATCGCGCTCTCCGGCGGCGAGGCCGATATGCGGCAGCTGCAGAAGGCAATGGAGAATGGGGATGAGCGGGCGGCCCTCGCCATCCATATATTCGCCGACGCGATACGGAAGTTCATCGGAGCGTACGCTGCCGAATTGGGCGGACTTGATCTGCTCGTCTTTACTGGCGGAATCGGGGAGCACAGTCAATTCATGCGGGATCTCATTTGCCAAGGGTTGGAGTTTCTGGGTATCGGCCACAAGGAAGATGGCCCGGCAGCGAAGGTTATCACTATGACGAGCGAAGAAGAGTTGCAAATTGCGCGCCATGCCAGACGTTTAATGGCCGAGGCGTCCGGGCCAGAGTGATCTTCGATTGCCTCTTCCCGAATTTTCTTGCACTTTGACCGATTGTGCTGCACCTTAGAGTTCAACCGCTACTCGGATATTGAACTCTTCAGCCTTGGCAAAACCACATTTGTCTCCTTTGACAGGACAGGATACCGCGATGCTGATTCGCATCGGTTATGACATTCGTTTTGAACTGACCCAGGACGTTCCATTTCTAGCGCTGGTCCGCGTTCATCCGTCGCGCCAGGCGGATCTTCGTTCGTCCGATTTGATCCGCACTGATGTTTACACGCGTGTAGAAGAATACCTGGACACTTTCGGGAACGCCTGCAGTCGCTTCCTGGCGCGTTCCGGACCGCATTGTCTCGGCGCACGTGCGATCATAGAAGACGCAGGCCAGCCAGATCCGGCCTGTCCTGATGCTCCCGAAATTCCACTGCCAAACTTACTGGCTTTACCGTGGTGAGCAATGAAATCAGAGACCAGGTCTGACCCTGAGACACTAAGGCTACCTGCTCAGTTCGATGCAGTTTTACCCGGCTATAACCTTGATGGCGCCTACGATGAGATGTTTGGAGCCGACGGCCAGGTACGGCCTGAATACCGGGAACTTCTCAAGGCCTTTCTGGAGATGCCCTCAGAAGAATTGCAGGCCAGAAAGCGCTCCTCTGATGCATCTTTCATGACTCAGGGCGTGACCTTTACCGTTTACGGCCGGGAGGAGGGTACGGAGAGAATCTTCCCTTATGATCTGCTTCCGCGGCTGATTACGGGTAAAGAGTGGGAGCAGATTGAAAAGGGCCTGACGCAACGCATTACGGCGCTTAATCTCTTTTTGCGCGACGTGTATCACGAGGGGAAAATACTAGCCGATGGAGTGGTCCCTCGAGAGGTCATTTATACCTGCAAGCACTTTCGTCGTGAGATGCGCGGGCTGCAGGTTCCACGAAACATTTACATCGCTATTACGGGAACGGATCTTCTCCGGTTGAAAACCGGCGAGTTCGTCGTACTTGAAGACAATTTGCGCGTGCCGAGCGGCGTCTCCTACATGCTGACAAACCGGCGCGCGATGAAGCGCACGCTGCCGAAGCTGTTTCTAAGCCACCGTATCCGGCCGATTGACCATTACGCGCAACTGCTGTTGAGCACGCTGCGCTCTCTGGCTCCGGAGGGACGACCGGAACCAACAATCGTTCTGCTGACGCCGGGTGTTTACAATTCGGCATATTTTGAACATACCTATCTGGCTCGTCAGATGGGGGTGGAGCTTGTTCAGGGCCGGGACCTTCTGGTGCATGACAATATCGTATATATGCGAACGACCGCAGGATTGCGGCGCGTAGACGTAATTTATCGCCGAGTGGATGACGATTTCTGTGATCCTCTTGTCTTCCGTTCAGATTCGATTCTTGGTGTGGCGGGCCTTCTGAATGCATACCGGTCGGGCAATGTCACCCTAGCCAATGCTTTTGGCACTGGGCTGGCGGATGACAAAGCTATCTATGCATGGGTTCCGGAGATTATTCGCTATTACCTCAATGAAGATCCGCTGCTGAATAACGTCGAGACGTATCACGTCACTGATCCTAAGAAACGACAGCACGTGTTGGAAAACCTGGAGCGCATGGTCGTCAAGCCTGTCGGCGAGTCGGGTGGATACGGAATGCTGATCGGTCCGCATAGCACGAAGGAGCAGCGCGATAAGTTCAAGGATCTGATTCAGGCCGATCCCCGCAACTTTATCGCGCAGCCTGTGCTCAACTTTTCAAGGGCTCCCTGCCTCGTCGGCGACAGCATCGAGCCTCGACACGTAGATTTGCGTCCCTACATCCTTTTCGGAGACAAGATAAACATTGTTCCCGGCGGATTGACGCGGGTCGCGCTACAAAAAGGTTCGCTCGTGGTGAACTCCTCGCAGGGCGGGGGGAGCAAAGATACCTGGGTGTTGGAGTCGTAGATGTATTTACGCCTGGAATGAGGAGATCGCGCGGAGATGCTTTCACGAGTAGCTGACAGCCTGTATTGGATCGGACGTTATCTGGAGCGGGCCGAGCATACAATTCGCGTGTTCGACGTAAACCTCAACCTGATGCTCGAAGGCCCTGCGTCCAAGCCGGACGCACGATGGCAGCGAGTGATATATGCCCTTTCGGTTCCGGATAATTTGCAGGACAGGACACTCGACGATCTGGTAGATGCCATGTGCTTCGACATCTCGAATCCTGCTTCCATTGCCGCCTGTATAGGCGCTGCGCGAGAAAATGCGCGCCAGGTCCGCGACGAAATCAGCACTGAACAGTGGCAAAAGTTAAATCGGCTCTACCACAGCGTGGCAGAGATGCGCGGGTCGCAGAGCTACGCTACGGTATCCGACCTGCTCCAGACGATGTTAGACGGAGTTCACCTGTTCGAGGGCGTGACTGACACGACCATGTCCCATGGCGAAGGCTGGCAATTCATCCGGGCTGGGCGATATATGGAGCGATCTACGGCGATCGCAACCTTGCTTGAGCTCTACTATCGCTCCCCGTTCGGTGATGTAGAGGGAATTCTTGACTCCGCGCAGTACCTGGAATGGGTTGGGTTGCTGCGCAGCTGCACAGCGTTTGAGGCTTTCTGCACTGTTTATACAGCGGACCTGACGCCGGGACGGATTCTTGAGTTTCTTTTGCTAAACCCGCTCTTCCCTCATTCTCTGAGGTATTCGGTCAACTGTCTGGTCGAGGCGCTGGCTGGAATGCAGTGCGAAGGCAGGCGGTCTTCGTCAGAAATGTTGACGCGCCGTGCCGGGAGACTTCAGGCGTCGCTGAGCTTCGCGCAGATTGATGAGATTCTGGCACAGGACACTGGGGGTTATCTACGTGACGTTCTGGGACAATGCCGCATTATTCAGGAGCTGACTTACCGGCTCTACATAAGCTATTCCGTCGACACAGCGTTGGCGATTTAGCGGAGACTCTTGATGAATTTCTATTCCATCCGGCACATGACGCGCTTTGAATATGAACACCCTGTCAGCGAATCTCTGATGGAGGTGCGCCTTAATCCGCGGACGGACACGAACCAGCGATGTTTTAACTTTTCCCTTTCGGTCAGCCCGCGGTGCCGCGTTTTTTCTTATCGGGATCATCTCGGCAATAATGTTCATCATTTCGATATTCCGGGACAGCACAGGGAACTGGTGATTATTGGTCAGGCGCTGGTGGAATTGCAGGAGTTGGCGCCTATTCCTGATGCTCTTGATCCGTCATCCTGGAAGGACCTCGACGAGTTTATTAGCGGAGGAGATTACTGGGAGATGCTTTTACCGAGCAGGTTCGCCAAGCCCACACCCAGCCTGTTAAAACTTGCCGCTGAGCTCGGCGCCGTGCGGCGCGATGATCCTCTGACACTGCTGCGTGAATTGAATCACCGCCTGCACGATGCCATTGCCTATGTGCCAAGAAGCACACGTGTCGATTCGCCGATCGATGAGGCTCTCGAACGGCGCGAGGGAGTATGCCAGGATTTTTCTCACATCATGATCGCTCTGGTGCGGCATCTTGGCATCCCGTGCCGCTATGTGAGCGGGTATCTGCACCATCGCCCACTGGACCATGTGCGCTCCACGGAAAGCGCAACTCATGCATGGGTGGACGCTTTTCTTCCTCATCTCGGATGGGTAGGTTTTGATCCAACGAATAATCTACTGACCCACGAGGCTCACATCCGGACTGCCCTGGGGCGCGATTATGAGGATGTGCCTCCAACCCGCGGCGTGTATCGCGGCAGAACCTCAAGCGAGCTAAGCGTAGCTGTCCAGGTAACAGAGCATAAAAAGGCTCCGCATATGGATGAAGACTGGCCGATCCCCGAAGATTGGTCCATTCATGTGGAGCGGGCACTTGAGCCTCCTCCTCCTGCTTCGCCTATCCTGCAATTGCAACAGATAGAGCAACAACAGCAGGCGCGGCGGCGGGCCCGAGGTCGTGGCTGAATACCGTAACTACTTCCTGGGCTCAATCGCCCCATGAATTAGGGCTCCTCCGCTTCGCTCACCTTTAAACACATACTCGTCCCGACCGAAGCTTTTGTCGCTCTAACACCTGTAGGCCTGCTGAGCCAGGACTAGCGATGGGGAAAGCGAACACGAATGATACTCCCATCTACCCTTCATGGACGCGAGTCTTGCCGGCAAATGCAACTCAATATGTCATGGCGATACGGCGACTCATTCAAGGATGAGTCATCCCATATAGCGGTACGCAATCGTACAAAAGTGAAGACATCGGCACACACATTCTGATACATAGAAATTGCAGACCGAAACGTTAATGGGACGACGCTTTGCCGCACATGCACTATGACTCTTAAATTCAGCTTCTCGATGTCGCGGACTAAAAACATTTCGAGGCGCGCCGTTTTACCTATTGCTCTCTGCATGGCATTCGGCTGCACAACGTGGGCGCAGCAACTGACCTGGTCACAGCGCGCGGCAAACTCAACCATAAGTCGCTGGCCAAATGAGCGACTTGCCAACGCTGATGAACCGGAGAAATGGAATTACGAACTCGGCGTGCTGCTGAATGGGATGGATGCGGCGTGGTACCACACCGCGGATGGATCTTATTATCGCTACACAAAGCAGGCCGTTGACCAACTTGTTGCGCCCGACGGATCGATCCCCACCTATGACGCAGCTGCCTATTCTCTGGATAATATCGCTCTGGGCCGCGAGTTGCTGCTTCTCTATCGCGTCACGCAGGACGCGAAATATTACAAAGCCGCTAGACTTTTGCGACAGCAACTCTCGACTCAGCCTCGCGACGCCTCGGGCGGATTCTGGCACAAACAGATTTATCCCGATCAGATGTGGCTGGACGGCCTCTACATGGCCGAGCCTTTCTACGCCGAATATGCGTCGGTCTTTGATGAGCCTCAGGACTTCTCCGACGTGACGAGGCAGTTCTCACTGATCGAACAACATGCTCGTTCGCCAAAGACTGGCTTGCTTTATCACGGGTGGGACGAGTCACGAAAGCAAGGATGGGCGGACAAGACTACTGGGACTTCTCGCGTTTTCTGGGCGCGCGGCATGGGCTGGTACATGATGGCGCTGGTCGACACGATACCCTACTATCCGAAAGATGATCCAGGGCGTGCAACGCTCCTGGCGATTCTCAATCGAACTGCAGCCGCAGTGGTTCGCTATCAGGACAGGAACACTGGCCTTTGGTATCAGGTGCTCGACAAACCAGGAGCAGCGGGCAACTACTTTGAGTCGTCGGCAGCCTGCATGTTCATCTATGCACTTCAAAAAGGTGTCCGGCTCGGATACCTGCCGGAGCACTATTCGCAAAATGCGGCGCTCGCCTGGCGGGGAGTTCTAAGCCACTTTGTCCATGAAGACGCGAGCGGTTCGATAACCATCACCGGCACCGTAAAAACAATTGGGCTTGGAGGCATCCCCTACCGCGACGGCTCTTATGACTATTATGTGCACTCTCCAGTTGTAAGCAATGATCCAAAGGGAATAGGGGCATTTCTCCTGGCCAGCACCGAGATGGAGCTTGCGCCGGGCGCGACTCTGGCTCAGGGAGAGACGGTAATGCTCGACGCATGGTTCAACAGCCAGCAAAGGATAAATGCTGCCGGGCAGAAAGAATACTTTCACTACAAATGGACTGATTACAGCAATAGCGGCTTTTCGCTTTTCGGGCACCTCTTTGCGAGCCACGGCGCTGACCTCGATACACTCTATCTGGCACCCACATTAAAGCGGCTCAAACGAGCGCAATTTTATATTATTGCCTCGCCGGATATTCCTGCGAGGAATCCCCATCCTCATTATGTCCAGCCGCG
>Ga0335075_10001411_pt1 | contig 39759 bp, 33 predicted proteins | sample Lox_Sample_24_FD_206723 | JGI IMG/M metagenome (GOLD analysis project Ga0335075, IMG submission 206723) | Soil microbial communities from Loxahatchee National Wildlife Refuge, Florida, United States - Lox_Sample_2.4 | ecosystem: Environmental > Terrestrial > Soil > Wetlands | place: USA... | reverse complement strand
AGCGAAACGATCGGCTGTGCCGTGCTTGCACCAGGCCCCGAGATCACAGCCTGATTGGTGCTTGTCGTCCCGACATATCTCTCCGCCCCGCTGGCCGTGCCGGCAAACCACGCATAGGCAACTGCTCCAGGGACAACTGTTACCGTCGCAGTGACGTTCTGCCCGGAGGTCACGCTTACACTTGCCTCTGCGCTGGGCTGTGCCGAGCCACCGCCGAAGATATCGGTCGAGCCATCCGCGTTCGTCTTGGTAATCTGGCCAGGGATCCCGCCTGTCGAGGTGCTGCTGCTCCAAGGCGTGGTGTTCAACCAACCGTAGCCGGACAGCGCCACGCACATGATATATGCCGTGCCAGCGCTCCATGAGCTGCCGGTCCCCGATGCGCTCACCGTTGGCGTCGGCGTGGTGCCGAACGCCGTGCTCGCGTTGCCGAGAATGAGCGCCTGCTCCTCGCCGATCATCACCGAACGCAGCGTGGATTGCACCGCCACGCCCAGCGCATCCGGCGTCAGGTTCTCGGCGCCGAGCCTTGCCTCGAACGTCACGCTCGATTCGAGGCCGAGCGTCTTGTAGAGAGCCTGCTGATCCTGCTCGGTGATCGCGATCCGACCCCCTCGGTTGCCTTCCGACACACCCAAGGCGATCTGGCTGGTATTGATCGCCGCAATGCGCTTCCAGTGGAAGGCGTTGCCGCCGTCCGCGGAGACGCGCGGAAGCCGCGAAATCTCCGGGATCAATTCCTTGAACGGATAGAGAAGCTGCACCACCGGCCTGAGGTCGTACCACAAAAGGCCTGTGGCCTGGCTGATCGTGTCCGCCTTGAAAATGGTGCCGAGCTTGGTGCCCAGCCCCCTGATGAAACTATCATTTTGCAGCAGTGCCGCAACGATTTCGTTGTTGATCATTCCTGAAATCCCCTCTTACCGGCCCGCACCGCCGCGGAATGTCGGATCGCCAATGATTGGCCGCGCGAATGTGCCGGCGTGGGCGATCATGTTGCCGAGCATCCTGCCGGCGGCGGCCTGGCGCTCTGCCGGGCTGGCCGCATCGACATTCACGCCTTTGAGGAGCTTCTCCATCGCGCTCGGCTCCTCGGTCTCGCCGACCGGCATGGAGCCGCGCGGCACCGCGAACAGCCGCGCCTTCGGGCTGGCCGGCTGCTTCTCGAGCGCCTCCACCTTGCCGCGCAGATAGGCGGCTTCCTCGAGCGCCTTGACGAGTTCCGGTGTCGCGCCCTTGCCGGGATACGGACGATCGACATCGTACGCCGGCACCTTCCCCTCGGTCATGTGATCGAGGGACAGCGGCGTCAAGCCGCTCTCGGGCTTGTAGATGCCGCCCTCGGCGTCGCCCGCCTGCTCGCCCACCTCTCCCTTGTGGCCCCCGGCCACCTTGCCGAGATGATGCATCGCCAGCACGTGATGATGATGCGCCATTGCCAGATGCTCGTGCGCTTCGGCTAGATAGTTTGCCTCATCAGCCCCGGCAGATTTGCGCGCACGCATCGCCTTGGCCACGCACTCCATTCCACTCGTGCAGCACTCGTGCGCCTCGCCAAGATGTTGTGCCGCCTTGCTCATATGCTCTCCGCGGCGGTCCAATACCGCCCCTTTGCTCAGATCGGCTTCCGCCATATTCCGAACTCCTGATGAAACGCCGGCTTGCGTGCCGGCCTCTTTGAAAACACGGCGGACAACGTCCGCTACCCAATCCTCCGCGTTGAGGGCGACCCCGACATTCACCGCCTTCGCCGGTCGGCTAAATCCGTCACGCCCGGCCGGAATCTCGTCGCGATCATCAACCGGTTCGTTGTCGTTGCCCTTCATCGACTTCGCTTCTGGAGGGCCATTCTCGTCGATCTTCTCCCTCCACGCTTCGATGATGCGCCGCTTGATCGCCATCAACTCATCCGGCGAGTATTTCACGGCGTTGCGCTTCTGATGGATATAGTTCCATGCCGCCCGGATGTGCTCTTCTGTGTCGATCGGGTAACGCTTTTCGCCGTCCTCCTGGTACCCGGGATCGGCGTGCTCGACCTCACGGTACGACTTGTTATCAGCCTTGCTCGGAGCTTGTGTGCCTGTACTGCGGCCGGCGAGCTTGGCAATGAGGCGCCCGAACAGGCCCACTTCCTCCGGTGCCAAAATAACATCGTCTCCCCTCGCCAAGACGTTGGCCCTCAAATCACGGATTGCCGCGACCGGCGCTCTTCTTTCCCCCCCCATGGCGGTTGCCTTCACGACATCAATCTTGCAATCTGGATTTGCAGGCCGATCAACCAAAGAAATCTCGATAAGCTCAAGCCCGGTGATGGTACTGCCCTTGCGCTCGGTCACGTTGCCGCCGATCGAAAATCCCTTGTAAACTTCCTCGGTGACCTTCTTCCACGCATCGTCATCGACAACCTTGGCGCCGATATAGAGGCCCCTGTCATCGATATTCGCCTCTTTCGCCACACCGACCGCGCTCGGCTGGTGCATCTCACGAATGTTGCACCACTGCATGTAATCCGGCAGCGCATCCTTGATCGCATCGAGCTCGATCACTTCGCCGTCGAGATCCCGCGTCGGCGTTGATGCGTAACCGAATACCATCCGCTGCTCCCGATCGATCTTCGCGATCGGGAAGTAAAAACTCACATTGTCCATCGCACCCTCAGATCAGGCCGTGTGCGCCGCTGCCTCTTCCTCGCCCGGCTGCGCCACCGTACAACCTTCAGCCACCGCGCTCGTTACCGCGAGCAGGTCGTAGGCGAGCGTCTGCCAGATATGCGCGTCGCCCTTCGCCGCCATGTCGATCTCGCCGACATAGCTTCCGTCGCTTAGCGTGTAGCGCAGGCAGAGCCGTGGCCCGCACGCGTGCATGTGGCGGCAGAGCCGGACGCCGTCAGCCGGCATCGACACGCTCACTCTTGGGCTCCTGACGCTCGCCTCCGTCTCGGGCCTGCGGCGTCTGCGCGGCCGAGATGTCGTCGGCTCTCGCCAGCCTCATCGCACCCGTGCCGGTGTAAATGAGCGGTTCATCCCCGCCCTCGACCGGCTCCCGCCCGATATCGGCTCTGATCTCGTTCACCGTACGGACACCGCTGCGAAGATAGATTTGCGCCACCTGCGCCTGGGTCAGCGCGTCGATCTCCCGTTTCGCCTGCCAGACGAACTCCAGGCCCTTCGCCCCCAGCACGTCCTGGATCAGCGGGTCCATGATCTCGTCCTTGAACCAGGCTTGCAGCGCCAGCGTGCCTTCCTGTTCCGACACCTCCTGGCTCACCTGCGCAGTGGCCCGGTTCATCTCGCGCACGAACGGTTGCGGCGACACGCTGAAGGTGTAGCAAACCAGCCGCGCCAGCCACTCGTCGTAATCGCTCTTCAGCGCCTCGCCGTTGGCGTTCTTGATGTCGAACGGCTTCATGCCGCCCGGCACGAACCGCACCCGGCTCTTCAGCGCCGCATTGCCCTGCATCAGTGCGTCGAAGCTGGCCTGGAACATGGCGATCTGGCCCGGCGCCCACGCTTCCGGAACCGTGATGATCAGCTCCGGCATCGTCCCTTCGGTCCAGAAGTTCACCTGATAGAGCGTGCGCCGAATGCCCTCGGTCACTTCGAGATAAAGCTGCTCGACCGGGCTGTATCCGTAGATCGGCAGCTCCGGCCTCAGCCGCATCGGCCGATAGAGCAGCTCGCGCTCGGTCAGGTTGATCGATGGCAGCCCCTTGATGATCTGCTGATAGGCCGGGTTCGGCCAGTCCGGCGTCCGTCCCGCATCGTCGATCAGCGGCAGGATGGTCATCCCGTCCACCACTTCGAGCGCGTGCACGTCGTCCGTGTTCGCCTTGCGCCAGACATAGATCGCGGGCGCATCGATGACGAACAGGTCCTCGAGCAGCAGCCGCGCCCAGGCGGTGAAGCGGTGCTTCTTGTCCGGCCGGCGGAAAAACTCCTTCACGTCGCGGGCCTTTGCCCCGCCGTCACCTCCGCCGATCGCCTGGATATCCCACGGCACGGACAGCAACTGGTCCTTGCGCGTTTCGATGACGGAACGGAGCAGGCCCCAGCTCTGCGACATCAGCCGGAGCTGATGCATCAGCGCAAACCGCTTCGGCTGATAGTCGAGGTTTTCCCCGACCGGATAGTCCCACTCCCGCGCGTAGTTGCCGGTGAGCGGCGCGAATGGGAGAATCGGCTGGAACGGGCTGTAGAAGTTGGTCCCGATATCGACATCGCGGATCGTCGCCGGCGGCGTGTCGGGCCGGGTGCTGCGATACTGCGAGTATTGCCCGCTGCCCCACCCCGCCGGATCGAGCGGACGGTCCGCCCCCACCGGCACGACCGCGTTGCGCTGCGGACTGGCCGCCGGCGGACGGTCCGCTGCCGGTCCGCTCGCAACATTGCCGGGCGGCCCGTAATAGCTCGGCCCCATCGGAGGCGCCCCGCCACGTCCTGGCGCAGCCGCCGGCCGCTGCCCCGGCCCGAGCTGGCGCGCGCGTGCGCCCGGCGTCATCCGCGGCGCCTTGGCCGTCCACCACCAACCAGGCGGCCGTGACGGGATAGCGTCCATCAACTCCGGCACCCCGGATGCCAGCTCTGCACGCCGTCCGTCACTCGCGTCGCTCCGATCTTGCCGCCGCATCCCGCGCACACTCGCTCCGGCTCCAGCCCGAGCTTGATCCGCGCTTCGGTGTAAAGGTCCATCTCCGGAGCCCCCGCCGGCACCGGATCGTCACGGCGGACGGTCCGCTGCCCCTGCCGCCACGGCAGCGGGTCCTCCCGCGCCGGCTTCTGCGCGGCGAGCTGCTGCATCATCCAGCCCAGCACGCCGGCGCCCGGCTGCGCCTCGCTCGCCTTCCGCCAGGCCAGCGCCAGCGCGCACACGCAATCGTCGTGGCTCCCTTCCGGCGCCGCATACCGCACACCCGTCCGCGAGTACTCGAATTCGAACTGCTCGAGCTCCGCCCGCAGCGCACCGTCCGGGAACCGCACCTCCCGCCGCTGGATCGCGACGGCCAGGCCCTCCATGAGCTGCTGTTTCGTCGTGGCCGTGAATTTCAGTCCCTCGAAATTCCCCGCCCCGCCGGGCACGCTGCCCCCTCCACGTTGCAACGCTTCGACCACCGGATCGCCGACGCCCGTCGCATCGACCAGCGCCGGCACATCTCCGGTCAGTTCCCTGATGCGTCCGATCGTCTCCTGCCACGGCGCCTGCCACCGCTCGAAGCGGCACACCCGGCGCTCGAGATCCAGCGCCACGCCCACCGTCCAGTCCTGCGATTTCGCCAGGTCCCAGCCCCAGCACGCCGCCGGCGCACGGCTCAGCTCATCGACGCACGCGGCGATCGCCGAAAGCCCGAACGGATTGCCGCCATCATCGCTCGGCTCGGCGAGATACAGCTCGCGGAACACAGCCTCGGGCAGCGCGCGCCTGGCATCCTCGACCTCGGCCGCGTCCAGCACGCCGGCCGCCACCGCATCCGCAGCGATCAGCTTCGCATATCGCATCCCCGGCTCGCCAGCCTCCGCGCGGCGGGCTAGGGCATAGAACCAGTTCCGCCGGCCCTTGACGTTGCCGATGATCCGGATCGGGCCGCGCGTCGCGGTCAGCGTGGACCGCACCGCATGCCACGCCTCTTCGCGCAGCCGGCTCGCCTCGTCGATCACGGCGGCGAACACGTCCTCGCCGTAGAGGCCGTCCGGCCGCTCGCCCGACTTGAACCAGATCGCCGCGCCGTTCGCCAGCGTCACGGTAAGTTTGGCCTCGTTCGCCTGCCACACCGCGCGCGGCAGGCTCGCCTTCATGCGCCGGAAGGCGATCTCCGCCTGTGCATAGCTCGGCGCCACCCACCAGAACGACTGTCCGCTGCGCCCTTCCATCGCCTGCTCAGCGAGCCACACTAGGCAGGCGACGGTCTTGCCAGCCTTTGTGCTCGCCTCGATCAGCCCATAGCGCTCGTAATGGAAAATCGCCTCCCGCTGCCGCGAATACAGCCATGGCCTCTGATACTGAACGGCCCTGCGGTTCGTCTGCTCCATCATTCCCGCATTCACCCGGCTGCGGCTGGACTCCCGATCCCAATTGTCACCAGTCGATACGCCCGCCGGGCTGATCACCGCTCGGTTGCCCACCTATCCTCGTATTCTTCGGGGCGATGAGGTTCTGCAGAGATGCTGGCTGCTCCTCGTGGCGCTCACGCATGGCAAGAGAATTTTTCGGCAACCTCTCGCTATCGGTCGAGCACGGCGAACAATCCTCTCAACGCGGCATCCGGGAGACTCACGGTCTTCCGTTTCGCTCCCCTCGGTCGCCAGATCTATTGCTGTGAGTCAGTTGCTCGAAAAATGAGAATGGCGCTTCCACAAATGACCGAGGCCGCTTCGTCGGACACAACCATCATCAGGTGCCGCTGATGGACCCTTGAAATCGGTACGAAGCTTCACAAAGCTTTTGCGTAATCTGCGCCGGACCCGAATTCCGCACGTCGTCCGTGGTACGACCACGGCAGAAGAGCTGCAAATCTCGCCTGTCGTTCGTTGACCCGCCAGCCATCGGCAGGGCCCCGCAACACACGAGAGCGACGATAGCATCTTTAATGCCTGAATCTGTGCCATTAGGTCAAGGTAAGTTGCAAATGATTCCGTTGTTCCGCGATTCAGAGTTCATGAGGCCACATTTCCGTTTCCACCAGCGCTGCTCGACCCAGATATTCAATCCTGTGGCCTGATAACAGAGGCAGTCAGGTTCCCGCCGATCTCGCCGCACCTCGACAGCGCGCTCGAGCGCGTGGGGCACACCATAGCGGAGGGTTCTGGTCCACGGTCGCCGCCGGGCTTCGGGTGGCGCTGACCAGCCTGCAGAGTGGAGTCATTATTCCAACCGGGGTCCGCGACACGGACCCTTGAACGAAAGCGCCCTTAAGCTGAGCGGCGGAGTGCGAGTTGGCGCGCCTCCACGAATTGCCAGACGAGGAGTATCGGCACACCCACCACGACATCGCGCGCACGGCGCACCAGCGAGACCGCAATCGCGGCATCCGGTGCCAAACCGAACAGGCCCCCGAGCGCGACATATGCAAACTCCTGCACGCCGGCGAACCCCGGCACTGCGAAGGCTACGGTCAGCGCCGCCTGCAACAGCGCTTCGATTGCGAGTGCCGCCGGAAGCGCGACGGATGCGCCGGTGAAGTGCATGATGAGCCAGCTTCCCACCCCATTGGCGATCCAGGCGAGGAGGTGCAGCAGAGAGGCAACGCCAAAGCGCGGCAGCGCTCCATAGATTTGCTTGAGTTCCCGCTGCACAAGCGCGGTCCTGGCGGCGAGGCCGGCAAGCCACGCTGAACCCAGGCGCCGGCTCACCCTCTTTGCAAGCCCTGCCGATCCAAGCTGAAGGGCTATAAAGATGGCGCATGCAAGCAGGCCGAGCACGATACCAATAGTGAACGGTAAGGCAACCAGCCAGCTTTGCTTCCGGGCGATGAGCAGGGCCAATCCGCCCGCTGCGAAGACAAGTTGGCTCAGAAATTCCGAGGTCACATCGACGAGCGTGGAAGCGGACGCCATTGGCCACGGAACTCCGCCGAGGCTGGCTGCCCGCGCCCCGAATACGAACCCGCCAACCGCCGAGAGGGGCAGGCAGTTCGATGCCGCGTCCCGGACCATTCGCGCCCAAACCAGCACAAGGACGGGCTCGCGGCGGGGCAACAATGCCCACCAGGCCAGCCCGAGGGGCGCAAATACCGCCCCCTGCCAGAGGATCAGGACGGCGAAGCCATGCCAGCCGACAGAAAGTGCGGCAGCCAGCACGCGATGGAACCCGAACCACCCGACCAGCGCCGTGCCGGCCGCGAGCCCCGAGAGCACGGCCGCAATGGAGAGCGTTTTCGCGTTCAAGGTGGTTCCAGGTGAAGCAAGGCCCGCCTCTACAACACTGCCCGCCGGATCGCTATACACAGTCGTGACCTCAGCCCTGACCGAGGAGGAGCCGGCGATGAGCGGCAGCGACCCCGTTCTCGTCACCGGTGCCACCGGTTTCGTGGGGCGCGCGGTGGCCGCTGCACTCGCGGCGCGCGGCAATCGCCTGCGCCTCTTGGTCCGCCGTGCCAGCAATCGGCGCAACCTGGACAGCCTGGGCGGTGCCGAACTGATTGAGGGGGATCTGCGGGACGCAGGCTCTCTCCGCCGGGCGGCGGCCGGTTGCCGGCAAATCTTCCACGTCGCGGCCGATTATCGGCTCTGGGTTCCTGATCCCGCAACGATGCTCGCAACCAATGTCGAGGGCACCCGGGCGGTGATGCAGGCGGCACGTGCCGCCGGGGCGGAACGGATTATCTATACGAGCAGCGTCGCCGCCCTCGGACTGACGGCCGATGGCAGCCCCGCCGACGAAACGACACCCCTTGACCCAGCCGCCCTGATCGGCCCGTACAAGCGCTCGAAATATCTCGCCGAACAGGTGGTGCGGGAGGAAGCGGTGGCCGGACTCCCGGTCGTGATCGTCAATCCCTCCTCGCCGATCGGGCCCGGGGACGTCAAGCCGACCCCGACCGGACGGATCGTTCTGGATGCCGCCCGCGGCCGGATACCGGCCTATGTCGATAGCGGGATCAACGTCGTGCATGTGGACGACGTGGCGGCCGGCCACCTTGCCGCGGCGAAATGCGGCCGAATCGGGGAGCGCTACATCCTGGGCGGAGAAAACCTGCCTCTCGCCGCCCTGCTCGCCCTGATCGCGCAAGCAGCGGGACGACGGCCGCCATGGCTGCGCCTGCCGATCGCGCCCCTGTTCCCACTCGCGCTTGCCGCAGAGGCTTTTGCACATGTGACAGGCAGGGCACCGGCGATGACGCGCGACACCTTGGCGATGGCGCGCAAGAAGATGTTCTTTTCATCCGCCAAGGCAGAGGCAGAGCTCGGCTATCGGGCACGCCCCGCTCGCGAGGCCATCGCCGACGCCCTGGCTTGGTTTCGCTCTCAAGGAATGCTGCCTTGAGCGCCCTGATGCTTACGCTGGCCACTGCCGCTCTTTCCGCTTGGCTATGGCTGCTTGTCGGTCACGACCGATTCTGGCGTTCCGGCCCCACACTGCCGAATGCAGCGCCGGCGCGGCCGGATGCAGTCGATGTCGTCGTGCCGGCCCGGGACGAGGCCGAGAATATCGCGGAGAGCCTCGGTTCCCTGCTTCGCCAGGACTACGGCGGCAAAGTACGTATAGTGATGGTGGATGATCGATCGCGCGATGCGACGCTGGAGATCGCGAACAGCCTCGCAGCGACAGTTCCCCAAGATCGACTCCGAATCGTTCAGGGTGGGCCGGCACCCCCTGGGTGGAGCGGCAAGGTCTGGGCGCTCGAACAGGGAATTGCGACGACCGCCGCCGACTCGCCGGCGTCATGGCTGTTTCTGACCGATGCCGACATCCTGCACGCGCCTGACCATCTCGCCGCTCTGGTGGCAAAGGCAGAGAGCTTGAGACTCGATCTCGTCTCGGAAATGGTTGCGCTTCGCTGCGAAAGCTGGGCGGAGCAGGCGCTGGTGCCGGCATTCGTCTTCTTCTTCCAGCTTCTCTATCCGTTTGCGGCCGTCAACAATCCCGCAAGGCGAGTCGCCGCAGCCGCCGGCGGGACGATTCTCCTTCGTCGCCCGGCGCTCGAGCGAGCGGGCGGACTGGCCGCAATCCGCGGCGCCCTGATCGACGATGTCGCTTTGGCGCGTGCCGTTAAACCGGTTGGGCGGATCTGGCTGGGCCATAGCCGGCTTGCCCGCAGCCGGCGCTCCTATCCCGCCTTTGCCGATATCTGGCAGATGATCGCGCGAACTGCTTTCGTGCAGCTCCGTTATTCCGTACTGGCACTGATCGCAACACTGCTCGGGGTTGGATTCCTCTTCCTCCTGCCTCCACTTTTTGCTCTGTTCGCAGCGGGCTTTGCCCGCTGGATCGGGCTCGTTGTCTGGGCGCTTTCCCTGGCCCTCTATTGGCCAAGCCTTCACCGCTATGGGCGCTCACCTCTCTGGGTACTGGCCCTGCCGCTGGTCGCGGCATTTTACCTGGCTGCCACAGTGGGATCGGCAATCGATCATTGGCGCGGCCGGGGGCAGGTCTGGAAAGGCCGCACCTATCGTGGGGCGCAAACATGAGCATCGGTACCGCGAACGTCGAGGCTTGGTCCGGCAAAGACCGGGCAGATGAGAATTTCCTGGTTGGTTCCGCACTGATCAGACGCGACTTACGCCGTCACGTGCACGCCTTCTACGCGTTCGCGCGCAACGCGGACGATATCGCCGACAGCGCCGAGCTTGCACCGGCAGAAAAGATCGCACGGCTCGACGTGATGGAGGAAGTGCTGCTCGGGCACCGCAACGAAGGCTCGCAGAGTGCGACACGCCTTCGCAGCAGCCTGGCCGAGACCGGCGTGACTGCACGACATTCGCTGGAGTTGCTGATCGCCTTCCGCCGCGATGCCACCAAGCTTCGTTACGCCAATTGGGAAGAACTCCATGATTATTGCCGCTATTCGGCCATGCCGGTCGGCCGGCATGTGCTCGACCTGCACGGCGAGGATCAGAGGACCCATCCGCCCTCGGATGCGCTCTGCACAGCGCTGCAAGTGCTGAACCACTTGCAGGACGGAAGCAGCGATCTTCGCCGGCTCGACCGTTGTTACATCCCGGAGGATCTGCTCGCCCGGAACGGTACCAGGGTCGCGGATCTCCTCGGGAGAAGTGCCAGTGCGGGGCTTCGCCGAACCTTCGACGCGCTGCTCGATCAGGTTTCCACTCTCAACGAGGCGGCGGCCGATTTGCCCCGACGAACGCGAAGTCGACGCCTTCGGCTCGAAACGGCGGTCATCGTCGGTCTTTCGCAGCGACTCTGCCACCGGCTTCGTACCGAGGATCCGGTGCGAGGCCGGGTCAAGCTGCATCGCTCCGATGTCGCGGCAAGCCTCTTTACCGCCCTTCGTTTCCTGCCATGAATCGCCCGGTTGGTGTCATTGAGGCCGATCTCGCTGACGTCGCCAGCCTGGTGCGCGATGCGGGCACCTCTTTCTACCGTGGTATGTGGATTCTGCCGCGCGAGCAACGGTTCGCGATGTTTGCGGTTTACGCTTTCTGCCGCGCGGTGGATGACATCGCAGACGGTACGGCGTCCTGGGAGGAAAAGAGTCGCCTGCTTGATGCCTGGCGCGTTCGCGTTGCGAATCTCTGCACCGGCGTGGCCGACGATCCGGTGACACGGGTGCTCGCAGCGGCGGTACCGCGCTACGGACTGCGGAAGGTCGATTTCGAGGCGATCATTGACGGCATGGCAATGGACGCCGAGCGGCCCATCGTGGCACCGCCTCTTGCCTTGCTCGACCTGTACTGCGACAGGGTGGCCTGCGCAGTCGGCCGGCTTTCGGTGCGCATGTTTGGTGACGCATCCGAGGCGGCCGACCGGGTGGCGGGTTCGCTCGGCCGTGCGCTGCAGCTTACCAACATCCTGCGAGATCTTGCGGAGGACGCTGAGCGCGGCCGGCTCTATCTCCCCGCCGAATGGCTGGCCCAAGCGTGCGTCCCCGCAAGCCCACAGGCAGCCCTGCTCTCCCCGCAACTACCCAACGTGCTGGCACGACTCGCTGCACTTGCGCATCATCATTTCGATCTGGCCGACCGGGCGATGGCGAAATGCAATGGACGAGCCATGCGTCCGGCGCGGCTGATGGGCGCGACTTATGCCGCCCTGCTCGACAGGATCGAGTGGCGCGGCTGGGACCACATCGATGAGCCGATGCGGCTGCCTCGCTGGCAGAAGCTGTGGTTGGCGCTTCGCCATGGCTTCTTCTGAGGCACGCGGGCGGCACCATCGATCCGCGTACATCATTGGCGCTGGCCTGGCCGGGCTCTCGGCGGCGGTCGCTCTTGTCGGGCGCGGTTGGCGGGTCGTGCTCTTTGAGGCAGGGCCGGCGGCAGGTGGACGCTGCCGCTCTTATTTCGACCGTACGCTGGACTGCAAGATTGACAATGGAAACCATCTTCTGCTGGCAGGAAACAGGGCGGCGATCGGCTATCTCAAGACAGTTGGCGCGCGCGACACGCTGGCGGGCCCGGGTCGGCCTCTCTTTCCCTTCTACGATCTTGCGACCGGCGAGCGCTGGGTCATGGCACCCAATCCGGGTCGTTTGCCCTACTGGATTTTCTGTCCGGGTCGGCGCGCGCCGGGAACGCGGGCACGCGACTATCTCGCTCTCAGAACGTTCTATTGCCCGTCCGAAGAGGCAACGGTGGCGCAAATGCTGCCTGACGGCCCGCTCTTCCGCCGCCTCGTCGCCCCCCTCGCACTCGCGGCGCTCAACACCCCGACAGATGAGGGATCGGCTTTGTTGTTCGGGCGGGTACTGGCCGACACACTCGGCCGGAGCGGTGCCGCCGCGATCCCGCTCTATCCCAGGATCGGGCTTTCCGAGAGTTTTATCGATCCAGCCATCGCCTGGCTTGCAGCACGCGGCGCAGAGGTGCGATTCGGCCAGCGCATAGCAGCTTTGGAGACCGCGCAAGGCCGCGTCGTGGCGTTTGCCACCTCGGATGGGACAAGGATCGCCCTCAACCCCGCCGAGGCGGTCGTGCTTGCGGCACCGGCGGCCGTCGCCGAGGATCTCCTGCCCGGGCTTCTCGTTCCAACGTCCTTCGAGGCGATCCTCAACGTCCATTATCGCATTCGTGCCGCCCCCGGACCAGCCGGCTTTGTCGCCCTGCTCGGCGGGTTGGCGGAATGGGTATTCGTGAAGCGCGAGGTCGTCTCCGTTACTGTGAGCGCAGCAGCGCGGCTGATCGAGCGGCCGGCTGGGGAATTGGCGGAACAGATCTGGCCCGAGATCTCCCAGGCACTTGATCTCACAGGGAATATGCCGCCCGCGAGAGTGGTGAAGGAGAGACGGGCCACGGTTGCCGCGACACCGGCGGAGGAGCGCAAACGACCACGGGCGGAAACCGGGCTCGCAAATCTTGTGCTGGCCGGAGACTGGACGGCGACCGGCTTGCCGGGAACGATTGAGGGTGCCATCAGATCCGGGCAAACGGCAGCGGAGCTTCTTTCCAGATGAACCGACGGCGGGAAAGATGCCGAACGAGGCGCTGAGCCAGGCGAAGGGTGTCGACCGCCATGACGAAGCGGTTGGCCGTGCCCTCGCCGCTCTGTTGCGTCATCAGAAGAAGGATGGACATCTCGTTTTTCCGCTGGAAGCGGACGCGACGATTCCGGCCGAATACGTGTTGCTTGAGCACTACCTCGATCGCATCGATCCATCGCTCGAGGCAAAAATCGCTGTTTATCTTCGTGCGATCCAGGGTCACGACGGCGGCTGGCCCCTTTTTCATGGTGGCACGCTTGACCTTTCGGCGAGCGTCAAGGCCTATTTCGCGCTGAAGGCGATCGGCGATCCGCCTGATGCGCCCCACATGCACCGCGCGCGAGAGGCGATCCTCTCCGCTGGTGGGGCGGAGCGGACGAATGTCTTCACCCGCGTGCAGCTTGCCTTGTTCGGCGCCGTGCCGTGGCGTGCAGCCCCGGTGATGCCGGTCGAGATCATGTTGCTGCCGCGCTGGTTCTTTTTCCACCTCTCGAAAGTTTCGTACTGGTCGCGAACGGTGATCGTACCGTTGCTGGTGCTGATGGCGCTTAAGCCGAAAGCGCGGAATCCGCGCCGGGTGACGATCGCGGAATTGTTCAGGGCCGAACCCGCCACTGTGCAGGATTGGATTCGTGCACCGGATGGTTCGACCTGGGGCCTCGTTTTCGTCGCACTCGACGCGGCGCTGAGGCGGCTTGAGCCGATTGCACCCCACAGCTTGCGCCGCCGCGCAATCGCGCGGGCGGTAGCCTTCATCGTCGAACGGCTGAACGGAGAGGATGGGCTCGGCGGCATCTATCCCGCCATGGCCAACACGGTCATGATGTTCGATGCACTCGGCATCGCCGACGCCAAGGCAGAGATTGCTTGGCGCGCGGTGCAAAAGCTCCTGGTGATCGAATCGGACCGCGCTTGGTGCCAGCCTTGTCTGTCGCCGGTCTGGGACACCGCGCTCGCCGGCCACGCGCTTGCCGAGGCAGGCGAGATGCAGGCAGCCGCAGCCGCCGCGGAATGGCTGCAGCCGCTTCAAATCACACAGCTCGCCGGGGACTGGGCGGGTGTGAGGCCCAGACTTCAGCCGGGCGGATGGGCATTCCAGTATGCCAATCCGCATTATCCCGACGTCGACGATACCGCCGTCGTGGGCATGCTGCTCAACCGCATCGGTGAACAGTGTCACCGACAGGCCATTGCCTGCGCTGCGGAGTGGGTCATCGGCATGCAAAGTGCGAATGGTGGTTGGGGCGCTTTCGACGCGGACAACACCCATTTCCTGTTGAACCACATCCCCTTCGCCGATCACGGCGCGCTGCTCGATCCACCGACAGCGGATGTCACCGCACGCTGTGTCTCGTTCCTGGCGGAGATAGGCCATCCGGTGGCAGGTCCGGTGCTTGCCCGTGCGCTTGCCTTTCTCGAGCGCGAACAAGAGGCGGACGGAAGCTGGTTTGGGCGATGGGGCAGCAACTACATCTACGGAACGTGGTCGGTTCTGTGCGCCCTCAATGTAGCGGGCGTCCCGCCCGAGGCAGGCGTGGTGCGCCGTGCCGTCACGTGGCTGCTGTCCTGTCAGCGGGCGGACGGTGGATGGGGGGAGGATTGTGAGACCTACGCTCGCGCGCCACACGGGCAACACCGCGTCAGTACACCCTCTCACACGGCATGGGCGCTGTTGGGCCTGATGGCCGTTGGCGAGGTCGGGCAGACCGCGGTTGCGCGCGGCATCGAATGGCTGCTCGCCCATCTCGGCAAGGACGGCGAATGGGAGGAAGCGGATTATAATGCGGTCGGGTTTCCTCGCGTTTTCTATCTCCATTATCACGGCTATCGGTTCTATTTTCCGCTGCTCGCGTTGGCGCGTTATCGCCGATTGTCGCGACAAGGTTTGAAGTTTGTCGTGGGTGGATTCTGATGACATTGGGCGTGGTCGTCGGGCTGGCAGCGGAGGCGCGGATTGCGCGGACGCTCAGGGCGGTCGTTACAGTCGGCGGCGGCACCCCAAATGGCGCGGAATTGGCGGCCGAGTCGCTTGCCGCGGGTGGCGCGAGTGGACTGTTGAGCTTTGGGTTGGCCGGCGGCCTTGATCCAGCATTGAAGCCCGGCGATCTTCTGGTGCCGCGCGCCGTCCGCGCTTTCGGGCAGAACTGGCCGGCGGACCCTGGGCTCCTTGCCGTGCTTGGGGGGCCGACGATCGAGCTTTTGCTGAGCGAAGGCACGATCGTCGCCAGTGCGGCCGCCAAGCATCGGCTCTGGCAGGCAACCGCTGCAGCGGCCGTCGACCTCGAAAGCGGTGCCGTGGCAGAGGCCGCGAGCAGGCACGATCTACCGTTCGCTGTTCTGCGCGCGGTTTGCGATCCGGCTTCGCGGAGCCTGCCGGCCGCCGCACTTTCCGCGCTCAATGCCGCCGGAAAAGTACGGCCGTGGCGTTTTATCGCTGTGGCACTCGGTCACCCCGGGCAGCTTGGTGCCCTTCTGGCACTGGCTTCGGATGCGCGGTCTGCGCGCCGTACGCTCGCCGAACGGGTGCGGGCGCTTGGTCCTTCGCTGGTGCTCGGAGAGAATGGATGAAACCGATCAAGTCGCCGCGCCGCTACGCCGAACTGGCCGATCCGCAGGTACGGCCACGCTACAGCGGATTACCGACATTCTTTCGCCTCCCGTCAACGGAAGAACTCGCCGAGGTGGATATCGGACTGATCGGTGTTCCCTTCGACGGTGGGGTAACGAACCGCCCAGGGGCCAGGCACGGCCCGCGCGAGGTGCGCAACCAGTCGAGCTTGCTGCGCCGCTTCAATCCAGCAACCGGGGTGGCGCCATTTTCGGCCGCTCGGGTCGCCGATCTCGGCGATGCCTGGATCGAGCAGCCCTATACACTGGAGGGCGCTCTTGATGAGATCGAGGCGTTCTTCCGCACCGTTTGCACGGCCGGCGTGACCCCACTCGCGGTCGGTGGCGATCATTCCATCTCACTCCCGATCCTGCGCGCGGTGGCGGCTTCGGGCCCGCTCGGCATGGTGCATGTGGATGCCCACTGCGATACCGGCGATGACTATCTCGGCTCGCGTTTCCATCACGGCGCCCCGTTCCGCCGCGCGGTCGAGGAGAATCTCCTTGACCCACACCGAGTCATCCAGATTGGCATCCGCGGCACGCTGAGCGACCCGGCGATGTGGCGCTTTAGTACCGAGAGCGGAATGCGCGTCCTGCCGATGGACGAATTTCACGATCGGGGCTGGCAGTTCGCGCTCGAGGAGGCGAAGCGCGTCATCGGGAAGGGGACGGCCTATCTTTCATTCGATATCGACGCTCTTGATCCCGTGTACGCACCAGGCACCGGCACCCCCGAGGCAGGCGGAATCAGCACCATCGAGGCGATCCGTCTGCTGCGCGGCCTGACTGGTCTCGCCTTCCTCGGCGCCGATCTGGTTGAGGTCTCACCGCCATTCGATCATGCCGGTCTGACAGCACTGCATGGCGCCTCGATTCTGTTCGAGTTGCTTTGCCTTCTCGCTGCGGCACCGGGCCGTGCTGCACGGCATTCGTCCTCGGAATGATGACGCTACGCATGGATGCCACCCAGTGACTGGCCGTCTCCCGGGTTCCCGCTCCGCCCCTGAGGGTAGAGCGAGAAAGGGGGCGGGCTGTCGCTCTATGATGACCGCAGGGAGTTGGCGTGAAGATGCGCGAGGGCGACATGAGCATGAGCAATCGGATCGAAGCCGAGCCGCTTGCCGGCGCGCTGGGAGGAATTATCCGCGGCATCGACCTCAAGGACGCGGTTGATGAGACAACCATCGCAACGATCCGCCGCATCTGGCTTGAATACGGGGTCGTCTTTTTTCCTGACCAGAACCTGTCCGAAGGGCAGTTCCTCGCGTTCGCGAAACGCTTCGGCGCGGTCGTCGAGTACCCTTTCATGAAAGGGCTGGACGGCTTCCCGGAAATCATCCCGGTCGTGAAGCTGGAGCACGAGCGCATCAATTTCGGGGGTGTCTGGCACTCCGATACCAGTTATCTCGAAATACCGCCTATGGCGACGATGCTCATCGCTCGCGAAGTGCCACCTCGGGGTGGGGACACCTTGTTCGCGAATATGTATCTTGCCTATGAGACGCTCTCCGAAGGGATGCGAAGGCTTCTCGACGGCCTTGCAGCAGTGAACAGCTCGGCCAAGGCGGGTGTCAGCCGCACCCGCGAGGACCAATTGCGCGCGAACGCGCGCGCGGACGCCAAAGCCGAATATGAGGCCGAACACCCGGTTGTCCGCACGCACCCCGAAACCGGCCGCAAGGCGCTCTACGTCAACGCCGGGCACACGGTGCGCTTTCGCGACATGACAGAAAAGGAGAGCGCCCCCCTGCTGTCCTTTCTCTTCACCCACCAGGTCCGGCCCGAATTCACCTGCCGCTTCCGCTGGCAACCCGGCTCGATTGCCTTCTGGGACAATCGGTGCACGCAACACAACCCGATCAACGACTATCACGGCTACCGGCGCGTGATGCATCGAATCACGCTGGCCGGTGATAAGCCGCGCTGATATTGGCCCTATGGTTCAGGGGGGATGGGAATCGGCCGCAGGCGCTGTTCCCAGATGCGGATATTGCGATCCTGGCCGTCCAAAGTACGCGCAAATGCATGTCCGCCCCGACCATCGGCAACGAAATAAAGATCAGGGCTTGTCGCCGGATGCAGGACCGCATCGATCGACGCCACACCTGGCGAATCGATCGGCCCGGGCGGAAGCCCGGAAACAACGTACGTGTTGTAGGGACTTTTGATCGTAAGATCCTGCGTTGAAAGCGATCGCGGGAGGACTCCCTCCGCGTCACTTGCGGCATAAATCACGGTCGGATCTGACTGCAGCTTCATGCCGAGTCTGAGGCGGTTGATGAAGACCGCGGCAATCCGTGGTCGTTCCGCGGCGACGGCGGTTTCTCGCTCAACGATGCTGGCAAGCGTCAGGGCTTGATCGGGGTCGGCAAACGGCAGATCCGGTGCTCTTTTCTCCCAAAGCCCCGGCAAGATCCGCTCGAGCGCCTCGTGCGCGCGCACGATGATCGCCGCCCTTTTCGTCCCATATACGTAGTCGTACGTCGCGGGAAGCACATATCCTTCGCTTGGAACATCAACCGGACCGACGAGTGCGGGCGCATGCAAGATCAACGCCGTGATCTGCTTCGCTGTTAACCCCTCCGGAATAACCAGTCGATGCTCCACCGGGGGTGCATCCCGCAAGACCCGAAGGATCTGGGCAAAGCTCGCATGCGCCGGGAAAAGGAGTTCCGCCGCGTGCAACGGGCCGGCCGGCGAGGTGGCGAGGGCGGCCAGCGTGAAGAGGTGAGGCTGGTCGATGACGCCGGCCTTCTCCAGGCTCCGCGCAACGGTCGCTGTCGATCCGGCTGGAATGACGACGGCCCGGGCTTTCGGCAACGGACCAGCCGCCTCGTAGCGCCAAAGCGACCCTGCCAACGCCGCGGAAGCCAGTGCAACGGTCAGCAGTAGAACAAGGCCCCGCAGCCACCACCTTCCGGTCGGCTTGCGAGAACGTTGCGTCCCGTTTTCACTCGCTCCGTCAGACAGCGGCGCCGACGACGATCGAGGCATTGGTGCCGCCAAATCCGAAGCTGTTCGAGAGTGCCATCTTGATCGGCCGTTCCTGGGCAACCAAGGCCACACGGTCGATCACGCTCTCTCGACTTGGCTGCTCAAGATTCAAGGTTGGCGGAGCCACGCCGTCGCGTACGGCGAGGATCGAGAACATCGCTTCGACCGCGCCCGCCGCGCCTAGAAGATGCCCTATCGCCGACTTCGTGGATGACATGGCAAGCCCCTTGGCTGCCGGACCGAACAGGCGCTCCACGGCTTCGAGTTCGAGATCGTCGGCGAATGTCGAGGTGCCATGCGCATTCACGTACTGAATCTGGTCGGCCGTGATCCGGCCATTGCGGAGCGCGGCCTGCATGGCACGGAATGCCCCTTCGTGCCCTTCAGGCGGAGCCGTCACGTGATGGGCGTCACCGGACATGCCGTAGCCGATGATTTCCCCGTAGATCCGTGCGCCTCGCCGCTTCGCGTGCTCGTATTCCTCGAGTACGACAATCCCGGCCCCCTCGCCCATCACGAAGCCGTCCCGATCCTTGTCCCAGGGCCGTGAGGCGCGCTCCGGGCAGTCATTGAACCCGGTGGACAAGGCCCTGGAGGCGCAGAATCCGGCGATGCCGAGCGGACAGACTCCAGCCTCCGCACCACCCGCGATCATCACATCGGCATCGCCATACCCAACCAGGCGCGCTGCATCCCCGATCGCGTGCACGCCGGTCGCACAAGCCGTGACCACCGCATGGTTCGGCCCTTTGAAGCCATATCGAATGGAGACATGGCCCGAAGCCAGATTGATCAGCGCAGAAGGTATGAAAAATGGCGAAATCCGCCGCGCTTTGCCCTCATGCAGCAGCACGGCGCTATCCGCAATCGTCTGCAGGCCGCCGATCCCGGAACCGATCATCACGCCGGTTGCACAACGATCCTCCTCGTTGTCAGGCTGCCAGCCGGAATCCTCGATCGCTTCCGCTGCCGCAATCAGCGCAAACTGGATGAAACGATCCATCTTGCGTTGGTCTTTGGCAGAGATCCATTCCCCGACATCGAGCCCACCCTCGGAGCGGGTGCCGGGCGGAATCTGACCCGCGACCTTCGAGGAAAGATCACTGACGTCGAATGACTGGATCGCCCGAATGCCCGACTCGGCATTGATCAGGCGCCGCCAGACCTGCTCCACCCCGATCCCGAGCGGGCAGACGACCCCCATCCCCGTCGCCACGACACGCCGCATCGGCGTCACGCTTTGCTCGGCGTCCGGTATCAGGCCGCCTTCTGCTTCTCGATGTACTCGACGGCATCCTTGACGGTGCTGATCTTTTCCGCGGCGTCCTCGGGAATCTCCACCCCGAACGCCTCTTCAAACGCCATCACCAGTTCCACCGTGTCCAGGCTGTCGGCGCCCAGGTCGTCGATGAACGACGCTTCGGAGGTCACCTTGGACTCTTCAACGCCCAGGTGCTCGACCACGATCTTCTTTACCTTGTCGGCGATCTCGCTCATTGGCTCTCCCGCTCCTTGACGCCGGTACCCAAGGACCGGCTCTGCTCGCCTGCCGCCCGGGACAAGAGCCCCGCTCGGCACCCAAGACCCGCTCCGGGCGACGCCCGGGGGGCGATTAGCATGGTTTCGTTGCAACCGCCAACCTGAGGCCTGACCCGGCCTTCATGGCATGGCCATGCCTCCGTTCACGTGCAGCGCCGCGCCGGTCACCCAGCCCGCTTCCTTGGAGGCCAGATAGACGACGGCCGCGGCCACGTCTTCCGGGGTACCGAATCGGCCCAGGGGGATGCGCTCCATCGCTCGTTGGCGCTGGGCGTCCGAAAGTTCGGCCGTCATCGGCGTCGTGATGAAGCCAGGAGCCACCAGATTGACCGTGACACCACGGGAGGCAACTTCCAGCGCCAGCGCCTTGGTCATCCCCAGGAGTCCAGCCTTGGCCGCCGCGTAATTCGCCTGGCCCGCATTGCCAGTCGTGCCGGCCGTGCTGCCAATCGTGATGATCCGCCCAACCCGCCGTCGAAGCATCCCCTTCAGGGCCGCTCGGGCAAGCCGGAAGGGTGCGGAAAGATCGACCTCGAGGACCGCCTGCCAGTCGGCGTCGCTCATCCGCAGCGCAAGACCATCGCGGGTCAGGCCGGCATTATTGACCAGAATGCCGAGCGGCCCCGCCACGGCCTCGGACGCCGCGACAAGCACCTCGGACGCCGCACGATCGGAGAGATCGGCCGCCACCACGAACGCCCGCTCGCCGAGCTTGGCAGCAAGCTCCTCCAGAACAAGTGAGCGGGTGCCCGATAGAACGACTTTGGCCCCTCGGCCGTGCAAGGCGCTCGCGATTGCGGCTCCGATCCCGCCCGATGCCCCTGTGACAAGCGCGGTTTCACCATCAAGCCGAAACATCACACTTCCTATAGAGCTTTCACGAACGACTCGATTTCTTGCGGCGTCCCCACCGCGCGAGTCTCGGCATCTGGGACGATTCGCCGCACCAGGCCGGTCAGAACCTTTCCGGCCCCGACCTCGATAAAGCTCTCCACCCCCATCTCCGCCATTGCAAGAACGCTTTCGCGCCACCTCACCAGCCCTGTGATCTGGCGCACCAGTAACTTCCGGATATCGTCGGGCCCGCCGACTTTGGCCGCAGTGACATTGGCAACCACCGCCATCTGCGGTGTTGCAATCGCCGCTTCCTCCAGCGCCCCCGCCATCACCTCCGCCGCCGGCCGCATCAGAGCGCAGTGGAACGGCGCCGAGACCGGGAGCACCATCGCCCGCTTGACACCTCGCGCTTTGGCGATCCCGATCGCGCGCTCGACAGCCTCTGAGGCGCCCGAGATCACGACCTGCCCGCCCCCATTGTCATTGGCCGGCTCAACGACCTGGCGCCCGCCGGGGCCCTCCGCGGCGGCACCGCAAATTTCCCGCGCGTCTTCAAGCTCCACCCCGAGCAGTGCTGCCATGCCACCCTCTCCGGGAGGAACGGCTTGCTGCATCGCCTCGCCGCGCCGGCGCAGCAGCCGCGCCGCCTCTCCGAGTGTCAGGCTCCCTGCGGCGACCAGCGCACTGTATTCGCCGAGCGAATGCCCGGCCACGGCCCGCACCTTCTCTTGCATATAGAACCCCGCCTCCCGTTCCAGTACTCTCAGAACGGCAAGTGAAGCCGCCATCAGCGCCGGCTGCGCATTCCGGGTCAATGTCAGCTCTTCTGCAGGACCCTCGAAGATCAGGCGCGAAAGCCTTTGCCGCAGGCTTTCGTCCACCTCTTCGAAAACCTCGCGGGCAGCAGGGAATGCCTCCGCAAGAGGCTGGCCCATGCCGACGAACTGACTGCCCTGGCCGGGGAAAACGAACGCGTGCACGGACATACGAGATTCCAGGGTTGAGGGACGGCGTGCGAGGTACATCGAAGGCGGGGCGACGAGCGACGAAGGCTGTTCTTTCTTGAAAGAAAGAACCAAAGAATTTTTTCCCGTTTTCCGGACCCGGCACCATCTCAGGATTTAGAACGAAAACGGGAAAAGTCCTTTTGCTTCTTTTTCTTCAGAAAAAGAAGGGCCTTTCTTCTCGATACTTCATCAGGGTGCATAATATCCCCTAGACCGCCGGCGGAACCTCCGCCGCCGCGAGCGCGTCGGCTTGGCGGCAGCCCAGGGTCTCGGTGTCGAAATCGGCGATCAGGTCCTGGAACATGCGGTGCCAGTTCAGTTCCGCGCCAAGGCGCAGGAACACGCCTCCAAGCCCGATGGCTGAGCGATCCATCAGCACAAACTCCCGTGGAGGGCGCACCCCACCGGTCCGCTGCAACCCCGCATGTACGCGCTCGGCAACCTCGCGGCCAAATTGCGGATCATTCGTTTCCTGGATCCGCCGCGCGCGGTCCTCGATCAGCGGTTCGTAAAGAAACTCCGCCCACAGGTTCAGCACCGCCAGCTTCTCCCGCGTGATGTCCTTGAATCCCCATCCCTCGTAGGCATGCAGGGCTTTGGCTTCGTCATGGTCGCGCACCGCTTCAAAAAGGTCGATCACGCCGCGGATGAAATGAGGCGCGAACACGCGGATCGCCCCGTAATCCAGCAGATTGACCCCTCCCTCCGGCCTCACCTGATAGTTGCCGAGATGTGGATCACCGTGAATCACCCCGTACCGGTAAAGTGGTACGTACCAGGCACGGAACAGCGCTTGTGCGATTCGGTTTCGTTCCTCCAGCGGCGGATTTTCCGCCAATCGCACCTGCAACGCACGCCCCTCGAGCCAGGTCATCGTCACAAGCCGGCGCGTGCAATAGCCTGCGATCGGCTGCGGAACGTGCACGTCCGGCTCGTCTGCCAGCATCAGTCCGTACAGCCGCATCTGCGCCGCTTCGCGCAGGTAGTCGAGCTCCTCGCGCAGCCGCTCGGAAAGCTCCTTGTAGATTTCTTCTTGCTGAATCGCGTTGTCCATCCGCCGATAGACCGCCATCGCAAGCTTGAGCTGCCGGAGATCCGCCTCCACGACGCTCGGCATGTCCGGGTATTGCAGCTTGCACGCAACGGCCGTGCCGTCTGGCAACTCTGCGCGATGCACCTGGCCCAGGCTCGCCGCGGCCGCTGCTTGATGTCCGAAGCTCCGGAAGCGCCTCTCCCAGTCGATTCCGAGTTCCCCCGCCATCCGCCGGCGCACGAAGCTCCAACCCATGGGCGGTGCGTTGGCTTGTAGCTCGGACAGCGTCGCCGCGTACTCCGGCGGCAGCGCATCGGGCACTGTGGAAAGGAATTGTGCCACCTTCATCAGCGGCCCCTTGAGCCCGCCGAGAATCGCTTTCAGATCCTCGGCATCAGCCGCCCGGTCGGCGCGGATGCCAAGCACGCGATGTCCTGCGATTCGCGCCGCAATCCCACCCATCGCACCCGAGGTGCGCGCCAGCCGGCGAAGCTCGCCGAAGATCGTGCTTTCACTGCTCTCCGCCATCACGCCATGCTCAGTGCCGGCATGGCTTCGAGCTCATCGATGAACCCCGAGATCACGTCGAGACCGCGCTTCCAGAACCGCGGATCCGCCGCATCGAGCCCGAATGGCGCCAGCAGCTCCCGATGCCGCTTCGTCCCGCCCGCCCGCAGCATGTCGAGATATTTCGCCTGAAATCCGGGATGTCCGTCACGGTACACGGCATAGAGTGCATTCACAAGACAATCGCCGAAGGCATAGGCGTACACATAGAAGGGCGTGTGTATGAAGTGCGGAACATAGGCCCAGAAGTTCCGGTACTCCGGGGTGAACTCGAAGGCTGGGCCAAGGCTCTCAGTTTGCACGGAAAGCCAGATCTCGCCAATCCTCTCGGGCAGCAGCTCCACCTTGCACCGCTCCTCGTGCATCAGGGTCTCGAACCGGTAGAACGCGATCTGCCGCACCACCGTGTTCAGCATGTCCTCCACCTTCGCCGCCAGCATGATTCGCCGCATGCGGATGTCTCGGGTCGTCTCCAGCATGGCACGAAACGTCAGCATCTCTCCGAACACGCTGGCCGTCTCTGCGAGCGTGAGCGGCGTGTTGGCCATCAGGTATCCTTGCTCGCCGGCCAGCACCTGGTGCACACCGTGCCCAAGCTCGTGGGCAAGCGTCATCACATCACGCGTCCGGCCATGATAATTCAACAATATGAACGGGTGAACGGAAGGAACCGTGGGGTGGGCGAAGGCACCGCTCGCCTTGCCGGGACGCAGCGCGGCATCGATCCAAGGTGAGCTGAAGAAACGCTCGCCGATTTCTGAGAGCGTCGGGCTGAACGCGGCGTACGCCCCGAGCACACGGCTGCGTGCTTCCTCCCAACCAATGTGGCGATCGTCATCCTCTGGCAACGGCGCATTGCGGTCCCAGTGTTGCAGTGTATCGAGGCCGAGCCAGCCTGCCTTCAGCACATAATAGCGGTGCGCAAGCCTTGGGTAATCAGCCCTGACCGCATCGACGAGCGCCCGCACCACCTCGTCTTCAACCATGTTCGAAAGGTTGCGATAGCTTGTCGGGTGCGGGTAATGCCGCCACCGGTCAGAGATTTCCTTGTCCTTCATAACCGTATTGATGATCAGGGAAAACAGCCGGATATTGCGGCCGAATATCTCGCCGATTGCCCTCCCCGCCGCCTCGCGCACTGTCCGATCGCGGTCCGAAAGCCGGTCGAGTGCTGCGCTCATGGTCAGCTCCTCATCGCCGACTGGAATGCGAAGCCCGGCCAGAGTCTCATCGAAGAGTCGGCTCCAGGCGGTGTGCCCGGTCACTTCCTTTTCGTGCGCAAGCCGCTCCAGGTCCTCGGCGAGCTGATGGGGGCGAAAAACACGGAGGTCGCGAAGCCATGGCCGGTACCGCGCCGCCGTATGGTCGGCCAGCTTCGGTTCGAGTACAGCCCCCTCGATGCGGTTGAGTTCAAGCCCGAAGAAGATCAGATGGCTGCTGATCGCCGTCGCACGTTCGTTGATCGTCTGGTAAAATTGTCCATAGCTCGCGTTGGTCGAATCGCTGCTGAACAGGAGCTGGGCATACGAACCAAGCCGGCCGAGTGTCTGCTCCAGCCGCTCGAACTCCGCGATGGCGGAGCCGAGTGCCGATCCGGAGAGCTGAGCAATTCGGCCGGCGTGGCGTTCCGCAAAGGCTTTCGCGCCGGCCTCGACCGCATCAAGGTCGGACTTGACGGCCGGGCTTTCCGGCCCTGGGTAGAGATCGGCCAGATCCCAAACCGGCGGGGATGTGCCGCCTCCGGCATGTCCTTCGGGGGCGCGCTCAAAGCCGGGATTGGGCATCGGCGGCTGCTCCTTTATCCTGACGATCCGACCTGGAACTCCTGCCAAGATGGAGATCATGGCCAGGATCGTCAAACCGACGGTGGTGCCGGAGACCCTGGACGCGGAGGTCCGAGGAGAAATGGTGGCTCCCTACCCGCATTGGCCGAATCTCGCGACGATGATGTTCGATCGTGCCCGGCAATGGAGCGAACGTCCCATGCTGCGGACCTATCGTTCCGGCACCTGGAACAGCCGGACCTGGGGTCGCTTCGCGATCGAAGCCGCCGCCGCTGCCCGCGCTCTCAAAGCGGCCGGGGTCGAAGCCGGGGAACGTGTGCTGATCGCCGCCGAGAACGGCCCCGAATATCCGATCGCGGAAACCGCGCTGATGGCAATCGGCGCCGTGCCGGTTCCCGCCTACACGACGAACACGCCATCCGACCACGCCCATCTGTTGCGGGATGCCGGCATCCGCGTCGCCATCACGTCCACCCGCCCTCTCACCGAACGCGTCCTCGCGGGGGCAGCGCTCGCGGGCGGCCTCGATCTCTGCATCGCCGTCGAACCTGCCCCGCCGCCGCCCGAAACGCGGGTCCAGGATTGGTCTCGGATCATCGCGGACGACCAGGACCCTGCCGACATAGCATCCGAAGCCGCGCGAGTTGCTCCCGATCATCTTGCCTGCTTGATCTACACGTCCGGAACGGGCGGCGCGCCGAAAGGAGTGATGCTGCCGCACCGCGCCATCCTCTCGAACTGCCGCGGCTGCGCCAAGCTGGTCGGGCCGCTGTCGCTCGAAGGAGGGATCTACCTCTCGCTGCTCCCTCTCTCACACAGCTATGAGCACACCGTCGGCGGATTCTTCCTCCCTTCGATCGGCGTCGAAATCGTATATGCTCGCGGCATCGAGCATCTCGCCGCCGACCTCCTCACCGTCCGCCCCAACCTCATCACGGTCGTGCCGCGCGTGCTGGAAGTGTTCCGCGCTCGCATCCTCACTCATCTCGCCCGGGCATCGCATATCGAGCGTGCACTCTTCGCCCAGGCCCTTGCCGGCGGTCTTGCCAGGATCGATGGTCGTCGGCTTTCTCCCGTTGCGCGCCTGGCCGAGCCTGTTGTCGATCGGCTGGTGCGCCGTAAGGTCAAGGCGCGCTTCGGCGGGCGCCTTCTCGCGGTCGTGTCCGGCGGCGCACGGCTTGATCCGGAGGTCGGACGCTTCTTCGCCGCGCTCGGTGTGCCGGTGATACAGGGCTACGGGCAGACCGAAGCCGGGCCGGTGGTCAGCGCGACGCCGCCCGGAAGCACCCGCATCGAAACGGTCGGCCCGCCGCTCGAAGGTGTTTCCCTGCGCATTGCCGACGATGGGGAAATCCTGGTGCGCGGTGACCTTGTCATGCTCGGCTATTGGAACCAGCCGCAAGCCACCAAGTCGGCACTCGCCGGCGGGTGGTTGCATACGGGAGACATCGGCGTTCTGGAGAGCGAGGGATATCTGCGCATCACGGACCGCAAGAAGGACATCATCGTGCTCTCCGGGGGGGACAACATCTCACCCGCACGAATCGAGGGTATCCTGATGGCGGAACCGGAAATCCTGCAGGCAGTCGTCTCTGGCGATCGCCAGCCCTATCTCTCGGCCCTCATCGTCCCCGCAGAAGGCGCCGATGAAGCAGCGGTCGCAGAGGCAGTGCAGCGGGTGAATGCCCGTCTCTCCGCAATCGAGCGGATCCGCCACCACCGCTTGGTGCCCCCCTTCACGCAGGAGAACGGCCTGCTGACGCCCACTCAGAAAATCCGCCGCCAGATCGTGCTCAGTAAGTTCGGGGCCAAGCTGCATAAAGCGTGCTGAGCCGAAGCAGCAATGGCTACATGCCGAGCGCACGGCGATAGAGGTCCAGCAGCGTCTCCTGTTCTTCCACCACCTGCGGCTCCTGCCGGCGCAGGCGAATGAGCTGGCGCAGCACCGGAACGTCGAACCCGGCCGACTTCGCTTCCGTATAGATATCCCGGATGTCGGCACCCAGCGCCTTGCGTTCCTCTTCCAGCCGCTCGATACGCTCGACCAGGCTGCTCAACCGATCGGCAGCGATTCCGCCGACGCCGGGTGCTGCCTTGCGCGCAATGCTGCTCACTGCCATTCGAGTCTCCTCCGGCTCCGGCGGACCCGGGATAATGACCGCAGTGATGCGGGTCAACCGGCGGCCGCGCTCTCCGCCTTCGCGCCGCCGCCCAGATAGGCCTTGGCAAGACTTTCATTCTTTTCGAGTGTATTGGCCGCCCCGGAAAGCACGATCCGGCCAGTCTCCAGCACATATCCATAATGCGCAAGTCTGAGCGCCACGCGTGCATTCTGCTCGACCAGCAGCACCGTTGTGCCGGCCTCGTTCAGCCGCCGGATCGTACGCATGATCTCCTGTACCAATCGCGGCGCCAGCCCCATGGAGGGCTCGTCGAGCAACAGGAGCTTCGGTTCGCTCATCAGCGCACGCGCGATGGCAAGCATCTGCTGCTCGCCGCCTGAGAGCAGGCTCGAATCGCGATGCCGGCGCTCCGCCAGGATCGGAAACATCGCGTAGGCAGCATCGCGCCGACGGCGCCTGATCTCCTCGTCGAGGACGGTATAAGCACCAAGATCGAGATTCTCCTCGATCGACATGCCGCGGAAGATTCGTCTTCCCTCCGGAACATGCACGAGTCCAAGCCTCGCGATGCTGTGCGCGGCAAGCCGCGTGATATCGGCTCCCTCGAACAGCACGCGTCCGCTTCTGGCAGGCACAAGGCCGGAGATCGTCCGCAGGGTTGTGCTCTTCCCGGCACCATTGGCGCCGAGAAGCGTGACGATCTGGCCTCGCCTGACCTCGAAGCCGATGCCGCGGAGTGCATGGATCTCGCCGTAATAGGTCTCCACCGCCTCGAGCTTGAGAAGCGCTTCGGTCACAGGGCGTCTTCCTCCCGCCCGAGATAGGCCTCGATCACGCGCGGGTTGCTCTGCACCGCCATCGCATCGCCCTCGGCGATCTTTCGCCCGTAATCGAGTACGGTGATATGTTCGGAGACCTGCATGACAAGTCCCATGTCATGCTCGATCAGTAGCACGCTGATTCCAAGCTCGTCGCGCACGCGGCGGACGAGGCCCACAAGTTCGCCCTTCTCCGCGCTGTTGAGTCCCGCCCCCGGTTCATCGAGCAGCAGAAGCGTCGGTTCCGTCGCCAGCGCGCGGGCCCATTCGACACGCCGCTGGTGCCCATAGGGCAGCGTGCCAGCCATTTGCTCGGACGCCTCGGGAATGCCGACGAACGCCAGCCACCGCTCTGCCGCTGCGCGGATCGCCCGTTCCTCCCGCCGATGCCGCGGCGTCCCCAGGATGGCATCCAGCGCCCCCGCCCCGGTCCGGCAATGCCGCCCGGCCATCACGTTCTCGGCCGCGGAAAGCTCACGGAAGAGCCGCAGATTCTGGAACGTGCGCGCCATCCCGAGCTTGGTGATGCGGTACGGCGCAAGCCCGTTGATACGCCGGCCGGCAAGCCTGATGCTGCCGCCCGAGGGTCGATAGAATCCCGTCAGGCAGTTGAAAACGGACGTCTTGCCCGCCCCGTTCGGCCCGATCAGGCTCGCGATTGCCCCTTTGCCCACTGTGAGATCGAGCCCGTTCAGGACCTGAAGGCCACCGAAGCTCAGGTTGAGCCCGTTCACCTCGAGCAGGGCGTCCATCCTGTCAGCGCCACTTCTCGGGCCAGATTCCGGCCGGCCGGAAAAGCATGATCAGAAGCAGGCTGATCGCGAACACCAGCATGCGCATCGAGCCGATATCGCGGAACAGCTCCGGGAAAATGACGATGACCAGCGCGCCCAAAATCACGCCCGGGATCTTGCCGCGCCCACCCAGGACCACGCCGAGCAGGATCAGCAGTGACTGGTTGAAAGAGAAGGTCTCAGGTGAGATCGCCGTCATCTTCGCCGCGTAGAAGCAGCCACCGATCGCGGCAAAGATCGCCCCCAGAATATAGGCCGCGAGCTTCACCATGGCGTGGTTGATGCCCATCGCCCGTGCCGCGTCCTCATCGGAACGAACGTATTTCCAGGCTCGTCCAATGCGCGAATTCTCGAGCCGGTGGCTCCCAGCCACGCCGAGAACCGCAAGCAGCAGGAAGATGTAGTAATATGCACCGATGCTGTCGAGGTGATAGCCGAAGATCGAAGGCCTTTTGATCCCTACCAAGCCGCTCGCGCCACCGGTCACCGCCAGATTTCGCACCGAGATCCGCACCATCTCGCCGAACCCGAGCGTCACGATCGCCAGATAGTCGCTGCGCAGCCGGAGCGTCGGTCCGCCGATGACCACGCCGGCGATCGACGCCATTGCCACCGAGATCGGCAGACTGAGCCAGAAGCTCAGGCCAAGACGGAGCGTGACGATACCCGCTGTATAGGCGCCGACTGCAAAGAAGGCTGCGTAGCCGAGATCGAGCAGACCGGCGAAGCCGACCACGATGTTGAGCCCCAGGCACAGCAGGACGTAGAACCAGGCCTCGGACAGCACTTCGAGATAATAGTTGTTGGCGAAACTGGGTACTGCGGCCAGGGCGGCAAGCAGCACCGCAACGCCCGCCGCCCGCCGTATCGACCAGCTCGGCCGCCCGATCCGGACCGCGGCCTCGCTCACATCCGCTCCACCTCGGGTCGGCCGAGCAGCCCGGTCGGGCGGAACACCAGGAAGAGAATCAGGAAGGCGAACACGAACACATCCTTCCATTCACTCCCGATACCTGGGATCTGAGTGCCGAAAGCCTCCAGAAGCCCGAGCAGGATGCCTCCCATCATTGCCCCCGGGATGCTGCCGATGCCGCCGATCACCGCCGCGGTGAACGCCTTGAGCCCGATCAGAAAGCCCATGAAGAAGTTGATGCTGCCGTAATAGACGCCGGCCAGAACGCCGGCCGCCGCCGCCAGCGCCGAGCCGATCAGGAACGTGAGCGCGATCGTGCGGTCGACATCAATTCCCATCAGCCGGCATGCGTCCTGATCGATGGCGATCGCTCGCATCGCCTTGCCGTGCCTCGTACCCGAGACGAACAGCTCGAGCACCACCATCAACACCACGGACGTACCGACAAGCACCATCTGCGTCCAGGTGACGTGCACGAGCCCGAAATTGATCCCTGCAAAACCGAGGCTCGTCGTGAAGGCGGTGTATTGGCCACCGGTGAAGGCAAGGGCAACGTTCTCAAGCAGCATCGAGACCGCCAGCGCCGTGATGAGCACTGAGAGCTTGGGAGCCTCGCGAAGCGGCCGGTACGCGACACGATCGATGATCACTCCGAGCACGCCAACCGCCAGCATGCTGAACAGCATCGCGGGTACGATCCCGCCCCAACCCCCTCCCAACCAGCCGGACAGCAGCGAAAGCGCTCCGAAGCCCGCGAAGGCGCCGACCATGTAGAGATCGCCGTGAGCGAAATTCAGCAGCTTGATGACGCCGTATACCATCGAATAGCCGAGCGCCACCAATGCGTAGAATGATCCGAGGATCAAGCCGTTTGCAAACTGCTGCAGCAGCACCTCATAAAGAGGCATCTCGCCCTCTTGCTCCTCAGGAGGGCGAGCGCTCTCTCAGCTTTCCCCGCGCGTCACTTCGCACCCGGTGCGCCAGGGCCGGTATAGAGCGTCCACTGTCCGCCCTTCCCGAGCAGCACGACGAAGTTGCTGCGCGCCAGCGTGTTCTGAGGCGTGAACGAAATCGGTCCCGCGATGCCAGGGAAGTTGTCCGTCTTCTTGAGAGCCGCGATGATCTTCATTCGATCCGTGGAGCCCGCGACCGTGATCGCGTGCGCCATCAGCATCATTCCGTCATAGGACAGCGCCGAGTAGGGCCCCGGTGGCTGATGAAACTGCTTCTGGTAGTTCTCGATGAAAGTCCTGGCCGCGGGCAGGAAGTTGGCGGTCGGATTGGAGAAACAGAACACCCCCTCGGCCGCGGCGCCGGCTAGCTCGAAAAGCTTGGGCGAGTTGTTGCCATCGCCGAGCGCAATCATCCCCGCGTATCCGCCCTGGCGAAGCTGCTTGATCAGCAGCGCACCATCCGCATAATAAGCGGTCCAGAACACCGCATCCGGATTGCGCTCGCGGATCCGCGTAACAACCGGCGAGAAATCTTGCTGACCCTTGTTCACCACTTCGTAATCGGCAACCTTCTTACCGAGCTTCTCCCACGCCGTGCGCGTAAGCTGCGCAAGGTTCGCCGAATAGGCATCGCCTTCGTTGACGATTGCCAGCGTCTTGATACCACGTGCCTTGAACAGATTGACCGCTGTTTTCACCTGATCGAACCCGGTCGAGTTGATCATGAAGGCGTTGCCAGGGTTGGCACCGATCAGTTCGGTCGAGTTCGAAGCCGTGATCACGAACGGAACATGAGCATCGCCGTAAACCTTGAGCGTCGGCAGCGTCGCACCCGAGCAATAGCCGCCGACAACCCCGGTCACACTCTGAGAAACCAGCTTGCTCGCCGCATTCACCGCTGCCTGCGGATCGCAGGCGCTGTCGCCCGGAATGATGCTGATCTTCTGGCCAAGCACCCCACCCTTGGCATTGATCTCTCCAGCAGCCATCCGAATCGCGTTCAGCATGTCGATGCCGTACGGCGCCTCGGAACCGCTGGTCGGCACCTGCGCGCCGATCGTGACATCCGCTGCTCGGGCCGCACTCGCGCCCGCGAGGGTGAGCGCAAACAGACCGACCGCAGCCAACATTCTTGCCGTTTTCATTGACTCCATCCCCCCTTCGCCGTTTGACCCTCCGCCGCCCTCAGGCGCGCCAGGAAAGAACGCCAAACCCGCGCACCCGTCAATGCCGACCGGCTGCGCGGCGCAGGGCCTTCTCGCTCACCCGGCGAAGCGCATTTCTGGGACGCCTCGGATGCCGAGATCGCGAATGGCGAACAGCGAGCCGCGCAACACACCGTCGCCAGGGAACCGCGGCAGCGGCGGACGAGCCATGCTGGTGACATAGAGAATGTCGAGGTCGGGACACCCGAACATCACGCTCGTCACCTTCTTCACCGGCATTTCGATGATCCGCTCGATGCTGCCATCAGGGTGATAACGCACCAGGCGCCCGACATAGACATGGGCGCTCCAGAGGCATCCTTCGGCATCGACCGTCGCGCCATCGAAAGCACCGCCATCCTTTTCACGGCGACAGAACGTTCGCTTGTTGGCGGCGCTGCCGGTCTCCTGGTCGTACTCATAGGCGGAGATTTCGCCCGACCAGCTATCGGCAAAATAGAGCGTTTTCCCATCCGGGCTCCAGCACGGCCCGTTGCTTACGATGATACCGGAATCCAGCTTGCGCACCTTCAGATCGGCGGCAAGGCAGTAAAGTGCACCGTTCGGCCCTTCCTCCATCGTGTCCATGGAACCGGATACGAAACGACCGCGCTTGTCGACTTTGCCGTCATTCAGACGGTTGTTCGGCTTGTCTGGCTCGGGGTCCTCGATCAGCGACACCTCTCCGGTCTTGAAATCGAGGAAATGAAAGCCGCGCGCCAGGGCGACCACCGCCCCGCCAGCTTTTCGCAGGCACATCGATCCGATTTTCTGGGGCGCGTCCCACGCCCGCAACTCGCCACCGTCCGCCGTACAGCGGAAGACGCGGCCATCGAAACTGTCGATCCAGTACAAGCGCTGTTCATCGACGTCCCAGAGCGGCCCCTCGCCCAGTGTGGTCTTGACGTCCACAAGCACATCGATGTGCATCTCGTTTCCTCTTTAGCCTGTGAATCGCGGCTCCGGCAGGCCGCTCGAGGCGTCGTCGCCCCTGATAGGGACGCGCCATCGAGGTGACATAGAGAATGTCGAGATCAGCCCCACCGAAGCTTAGGCTCGTGATGCTGTCGGTCGGCATGCCGATCAGCCGGTCGATCGTGCCGTCAGGTGCGAAGCGCACCAGGCGGCCCCCGTACACTTCGACACTCCAGACGAATCCCTCCGAATCGACCGTTGCGCCATCCGGATAGCCGCGCAGATGTCCCTCGAAGTTCGCAAAGACACGGCGGCTCAGCAGATCACCCGTCGCGAGGTCGTATTTGTACGACCAGATGGTGCGCCGGAAACTGTCGGCGAAGTAGAACGTCGCACCGTCCGGGCTCCAGCAAGGGCCATTGCTGACGATGATGCCTTCTTCAAGCCTTGTCGCGCGGAGACCGGGGTCGAGCCGCCACAGGCAGGCGAGCGGCTCACGTTCCTCGTAATCCATGCCGCCTGCGACGAAGCGGCCGCGGCGATCAACCTTGCCATCATTCAGGCGGGTACGCCGGCAGGGCGCTTCCGGATCGGCGATCGGTGCTGCGCGACCTGTCTGGAAGTCGAAGAAATGGAAGCCGTTACGCAGCGCGACAACCGCGCCGCCGGCAGCGCGCAGGCACATCGAGCCGATATGCTCGGGAACCGCCCAGCTCTCGAGTCCTTCCCCGCGCGCATCCACCCGCTGAATCATCGCACCGTGACTGTCGATCCAGTAAAGGCGCTGCTCGGCAACGTCCCACAGTGGCCCCTCGCCGAGTTCGTTGCGGGCATCGACCAGAAGTTCGATACGGAACATCAGGGCGCCTCGCTGCCGGCACGGCCGATAACCACTGCTCCGGCCCCGACGACGGCACGTTGTCCCCTTGCCCGGAGTTCCGCCATCCGCTCTTCCTTCTCCCGCTTGTCCTCAGGCTCTCTTCTCCCGCAGTGCCAGCACGGCGCCGAGCAGAACAAGTCCGAAGATGATGTCGCGCATGGCACTCGGCAGGGTGGTGCCTTCAAGCAGGGTGGAAAGCGCGGTAAGCAGCAAGACCCCGCCCAACATCCCGATATAGTGCCCACGGCCTCCGGTAATCAGTGTGCCACCTACCACGACGACTGCAATCGATGGCAGCAGATAATCATCGCCCATGCCCAGACTTGCCTGACCCGAAAAGCCGGAAAGCAGGATGCCGACGAGCGCGCTGCAAAAGCCCGACAATGCATAGACGCCGATCAGCGTGCCGCCGACCCCGACCGCACTGAGACGCGCAACCAGCGGGCTGTTGCCGACCGCATAGATGCGACGGCCGAACACGGTTCGATTGAGCAGAATGAGCGAGAAGACCACGAACGCCGCAAGGAACCACACCACCGGCCGCGGTCCCGCAAAATGGCCGGTCATGAACCACCTTTGCGCGGGCGAAGCAAAGCCCGCCGGCGTGCCGTTGCAATAGAGCAGAGCCGCCCCCTGCAGGATGCCGTTCATGGCAAGCGTCATGACGATCGGGGGTAGACCGAGCAGCACGATACCAAGCCCGTTCAGCGCCCCGAGCGCGGCGCCCAGCACGAGCCCAAGCGGCACTGCCCAAAGGGCCACTTCATTGGAGCCGCGAATAATGCCCGCGGTGAGAATGCCGATGAACCCGATCATCCACGGCACGGAAAGGTCGAGGCCGCCGGTCAAGATCGCCGCACCCTGGCCAAGTGCCAGAATGGCAAGAAAAGACGAAAGGACAAGCAGGGAATCGAAATAGCCCGGGTTCGTCAGCGTGTCACCGAATACCACCTGGGAGACGAGAAGCACGATCACGAAGCCAATATACGCCGGCCCGATCATGCCAAGCCCCTCGCGGTGGCGGGCGAACCAGGACGCAGTGGTGGACTTGGTGGCGGGTGGCGCGGGAAGCTGCGGTCCTGCGCCACGGAAGGCGTGTGCAGAGGCCAGTGCACCGCGCGCGTGCGCGGCAAGCTTGTCGCGTGCAAAACGTATATAAAATGCAATCGGTGAGCGGTTATTGAGCGAGGCGGCGAGTACTGCCAGCAGCAGAATGGCGCCTTCCGCAACTGAGCTGAAATAGGCGGAGACGTTCAACACAAGAAGAATGTTGACGATGATCATCAGCGTGTAGGCGCCGACGATCGAGCCGATGCATCCGCCCCTTCCGCCGCCAAGCAACGTGCCGCCCAGGACGACCGCGACAAACACCTCGAGCAGCATCGGTTGTCCAACCAGCGGGTCGCCCGAGCCGGTCTGGGCCGAGATGAAGGCACCAGCGCCACCATAAAAGATGCCGGCGAGCACATAGGCCCAGAATTTTACCGCCCGCGCAGGAATCCCCGCCGCAAAGGCCGCCTCTTCGTCGCTTCCGACCGCGTAGATGCCAACGCCGAAACGCGAGTTCTTGACCAGGAGCCAGATCGCCGCGGCCACCGCCAGTACGACGATGGGTGCCGGGAGAAGGTGCGGAATCGCATCGCCACTGAAAAATGCCGTAAAGCCCGCCGCAATCGTCCCACCCGGCTTTTCGAGAACCAGGAGCGTGAGGCCCTGGACGATGAACATGGTTGCGAGAGTGACAACGATCGACTGCATACGTACGAACGCGACAAAAAAGCCATTGAAGGCGCCGACCAGCGCGCCAATCAGAATCGCTGTCCAGAACAACCCGACTTGGGAAAGCGCGGAAGTCCCCATCGAACTGGCAAGCACCACATTGACAAGCGAAACCACCGCACCGGCGGAAAGATCGAAACCACCTGTCAAAATGACGATCGTCTGTCCCATCGCCGCCAGGGCGAGCGTGGCTCCCCCGGCCGACATGAAATGCAGCTCGAAGTAGCTGAAGGCGCCGGGCGTAATCAAATCGACGGCAAGGAACAGCACCAGGAAAACGATGCAGGCAACGATCAGGCCGCGATGACGACCAAGCCGCGGCCTCCACGAGGTCGTACCCCGCTCGGCGATCGCAACGGTGCTCACTCTGCGGCCTTCCGCACGGCATCACTTTCACCGAGCGCCGCCCGCATGATCCCCTCCTCTTCGATCGCCTCGCCGACAAATTCCGCAACCATGCGGCCTTCATACATCACGAGCGCGCGGTCGCACATGTTGACGATCTCGGGGATTTCCGTGGAGTAGAACAGGATCGCCCCGCCGGCGTCGGCAAAGGCGCGCATCAGAAGATAGATCTGATGCTTGGTGCCGACATCGACCCCGCGCGTTGGGTCGAATAGCAGCAGGACGCGGCTTTCCGCCAGCAGCCACTTGGCAATCACCAGCTTCTGCTGATTACCCCCGGAGAATGCACCGGCAGCCATGTAGAGCGCGCGCGGATGCACCTCGACCTGCGCCAATGCGTGGGCAACCGCATTGGTCTCGGCCGCGGTATCGATCACCCCGAACCGCGCAAAACGATGCACAACCGGCAACGAAACGTTGAAGCGCCCGGCAAGCTTCAGGAACAATCCCTCGGTCTTTCGGTCCTGCGGCACCAGACTGATGCCGATCTTCTTGCGGACCGCATCGCGCGGCGAGGCAAGCATGACCTCGCATTGATCGACGAAGATTCGCCCCTCTCTGAGCGCAGCCATGCCAAAGCAGGCAAGAAACAGCTCCTGCTGGCCCATTCCCTGCAGCCCGGCAATTCCGAGAATCTCCCCCGCGTGCAGCGTGAAGCTGGCTCCCCTGAGCTTTCCCGCGGCGGCGAGATTCTCTGCGCTCAGCAGCGCCGCGCCGGCGGCTGGCGAGGCCGGACGGGGCGGAAAGGTACTGGCCAGGGACCGGCCGATGATCATGCGAATCACTTCATCGTCGGCAACCGCCGCCACGTCGGCTGTCCCAATGCTCTGGCCGTTGCGCAATACGGTAAGCCGATCGCAGAAGCGGCGGACCTCGCGCAGCCGGTGGGTAATGAAGACGACCGTCACCCCCTCTGCCCGCAGGGTCGCGATCTGCTCGCCAAGCCAGTCGATGTCGCGGCCAGCCAGGGTCGATGTCGGTTCATCGAGAAGTAGAATGCGTGGCCGGCGGAAGAGAGCCCGAGCGATCTCGATCTTTTGCCGCGCGGCAAGTTCGAGCTCTTGCACCTCCGCACGCGGGTCGATCGTGGAAAGTCCGAGTGCCGCAAGATGTGCCGCGACCATTCCTTCTCCCCGGCGGCGGCGAAGTTGGCCGAACGGTCCGCGCGGGGCGCGCGGCATCAACATGTTGTCGGTGACCGTGAGGTCGCGGACAAGTGTCAACTCCTGGAACGCCGTCTGCACGCCGTGCCGATGCGCCTCGGTGGGCGTGTTGAGAAAGACACGCACGCCAAACAATTCGATCTCGCCATTGTCGGGCATGATCAGGCCCGACAGCAGTTTGACCATCGTCGATTTGCCGGCACCATTCTCGCCGAGCAGCGCATGCACCTCACCGGGCGCGACACGGAACGAGGCATCCGCCAGTGCGACGGTCGCACCGAATGTCTTGCTGACGCTCCGGACTTCGAGGGCAGCCGCCGCAGTTATCACGCCACCTCGTGCGGGCGGGAGGACCGCGTCCTCCCGCTCCGTCACACTCACCGCTCCGGTTTGCCGTTCAGCGCGGCTTGCAGACCGGTCTCAGGCGTTTCCGCCGAGTAGATCGAGGCAAACCAGCCCGGGTTGCTGATGATCGCCGGCTGGAACACGTTGCAACCCTGCTCCATCTCCTGCCAGGTTCCCTCCTTGCAGAGCTTCACCGTCTCGTTGGTGACGATCGGCAGCGGCAGCTTGGTGAATCGCGGCACCTTCTTGCCCTCGAGGACATCGACGGCAAGCTTCAGCGCGAGTGCCCCGGAATACGGAGGAGAGGCATAAGAGATGCTCGCTTCGCCCATTGGCCGGTAGGTTCCGTGCGCGCCCTCGACCCCAGAATAGCCCACTGGCAGCATCTGGATGCGATGGCCGTTCGATCCCTCGCCGGCGCAAGGCTTGAGTTGGTTGTCGGGAATTCCGGCTTCCTTCTCCATTGAGGCGATGGTGTAGCATCCGACCTGGACCCAGAAGCCGTTGATTTCATTCCACGGATGCGTGGTCAGGATCTTGGTGAGCACGGTGCGCGCCACGGCCTGGCTCCACATGCCCACACCCTCCGCAATGATGTGGATTCCGGGATACTTGGCGAACACCTCCTTCGCCGCCGCCGTGCGCTGGGTATCGACCGAGGTGCCGGGCACTCCGGTGATGACAACGATATTACCCTTGCCATCAAGCTTTTTCGCCAACCATTCGGCAGTCACGCGGCCGGCCTCGAGCTGGTCGATGTGCACATTGTACGCGCAAGGCTCGGTGATCTCGGCGTCATAGGCAATGATCACCACATGGCGTGAACAGGCGTTCCGGACCACCTCGTTCAGGGCGGTCGGCGAAATCGGATAGACGACGATTGCCTGCGCACCCTGCTGTACCATGGCATTGATCTGTTGAATCTGGCGGGTGGCGTTCGGCCCGGCGACCTGGACCCTCAGATCGACCTTATCGCGATAGTCTTGAGAGGCCGCCATGGCCTTCACCATGTTCGCCGCCTCAGCCTGCCAGTCATTGCCGATGTAGCTCATCGACAAAAAAATCTTGTATTTCTGTGCGGCAGCCTCAGCCGGATGCTGCATCGCGAAGAGCCCGAAGGCCATCGCTGCGACGAAAGCGGTACTGATCCATCTCACGGTGCGCTTCCTCCTGCTCGTTGTGCCGCGTCGGGCGCCCGCCACGGCTCACCCCTCAGGGCGCGGCATTTTTCTCTCGACAGCAATGTGATCATAGATCATGGATCACGCCACCCGCAAGGCGGCCCGCCGGATCCGAAGCGCCGCAACGGTGGGGGTGGGTGATGCAAGAGAGGGCCGGCGCAGCGCGCCGGGTGCAGGAGACGAAACTGCCTCTTCACCCGCTCGCGCGCGAGACAATGCAGGATCGTGTCTATCGCGAGCTCCGCGAGATGATCCTGAACGGCGAAGTCGTGCCCGGCCAGTCTCTGACCATCCAGGGCCTGGCCGAATCCTTCCAGGTGAGCACGATGCCTGTGCGCGAAGCACTGCGCCGGCTCACGGCCGAACAGGCGCTGATGGTGCTCGCCGGCCGTTCGGTCGGCATCCCCGAACTCACACGAAGCCGGCTCGCGGATCTGCGCCGGGTGCGTCGGGAGATCGAAGGGCTTGCCACCTCCTGGGCCGCACAGCGAATCAGCGCGGCAGAACTCGGGCGCATGGCCGAGCTGCTCGCGCAGATGCAGCTTGCAGCAGATGAGCGCGACGGGCGCCGTTATGTTCCGGCCAACCACGATTTCCATTTCACCATCTATCGAGCCGCCGATTCGGCGGTTCTGCTGAGCATCATCGAATCGCTCTGGCTGCAGATCGGACCCTATTTCCATGTCCTCCGTGCCTCCGGTAACTGGCACGCCGCCAATATGACGCATCGCCGCATGCTGGTCGCACTTGGACAGCGCGATGGAGCAGCGGCCGCCGCGGCGCTCGCCCAGGATGTGGACGAGGCGACACGCGCGCTGAGCGGC
>Ga0335075_10001410_pt1 | contig 39769 bp, 43 predicted proteins | sample Lox_Sample_24_FD_206723 | JGI IMG/M metagenome (GOLD analysis project Ga0335075, IMG submission 206723) | Soil microbial communities from Loxahatchee National Wildlife Refuge, Florida, United States - Lox_Sample_2.4 | ecosystem: Environmental > Terrestrial > Soil > Wetlands | place: USA... | reverse complement strand
ATGTCCCCGCGGTGCTGCCGCTGGCCGCGTTCGGCGGCATCATGTTCGCCTGGTCGTTCCTGAGCGTGGCGTCCCCCGACCTCACCGGCCAGCTGGTTCCGAACGACGCGGAGGGAGATGCCCAGGGGGCCCTCAACGCCGCCAGCGGCCTGGCCGGGCTCCTCGGCTCGGTGGCCGGCGGCCTGGCGGCGGACCTCTGGGGCTACCCGGCGGCCCTGAGCATCGGCGCCGGCGCTGTGCTGCTCGGCCTGTCCATCTTCGTCGTGACCCGGGCCAGAGCCCGCGCGGCCTCCCCGGTAGCCGGCACCACGTAGGTCGCTAGGCCCTGCCCCTAAGCCGGACGGCGTCTAGCGGCGGGGCGGCCAGCGGCTCGCCGTCGTAATCGGCGACCGCCCCGAACCGTCCCTCCCGCCAGTCGGCCACGGCCGCCTCGATCTCGTCCGGGGTGCGCGCGACCAGGTTCCACCACATCAGCAGCCGTTCGCCCAGCGGAACGCCGCCGAGCAGGAACAGCCTGCTCCCCGCCGGGGCGGACACGGTTATCTGGTCCCGCCCGGTGCTCAGGTACATCAGCTGCCCGGGCCGCAGCACGGTGCCCGCCACCTCGGCCGCCCCGGCGGCGACGAAGATGACGTGCTCGTGCGCAGCGGCCAGCGGGATGCTCCCCAGCGCGTCCCGCCCGGCCGCGAGCTCGGCCCCGGCGATCTCGGAGAACATCAGCGCCGGGGACCGTGCGCCGCCCAGGGACCCGGCGAAAACGGTGACCTCGAAGCCGCCGATGCCGGCCGAGGGCAACTCCGCGTGGTGCGCGAACGCCGGCTGGACGTGACGGGAAGCATCGGGCAGCGCCACCCAGAGCTGAACCCCGTGCAGCAGCGGATCATGCTCAACCGGAGACTCCTCGGAATGCGCGATGCCCCGCCCCGCCGTCATCAGGTTCAGCTGCCCGGGCTTGATCATCTGCTCGCTGCCGAGGCTGTCCCGGTGCAGCACATTGCCGGAGATCAGCCAGGTGACGGTCTGCAGCCCGATATGCGGGTGCGGCGGTACCCGCATCCCGGCCACGCCGTCAACCGACATCGGCCCGTAGTGGTCGACGAAGCACCACGCCCCGACGCTCCGGCGCAGCCGCAGCGGCAGCAGCCTGCGCACGGTCATGTCCCCGACGCGGGCCTCCCGCGCATCGGTTACCTCAAGATCATCATCTTGAACGGGGGCCTCGGCGATCTCAAGCTCCGCATCCACCGTGCTCATCGGCGTTCTCCGTTCGGGCGCTCCGGCACGCAGACACCGACGATAACCCGGTCCCGGCTGTCATGGCGACGGCGTGTATGGCGGGCTCACGGAGCCCCGAGATTGCCGACGTCAGAAAGCCGCACCGCCATGGACCGTCGGCGCCTTGATCTTGTATCGCAGTGTCCCCCGGCCATGCCGCAGGCCATGGCCTGACCGCGTCGTATCACCCGCTGCTGTTTCTGCAAGATGGTTTCATTTCGTACCCTTCGTCAGGCCTGAAGCGCCCCGGCATTCGGGCCGGACGCGGTGTGAAAGCGCATTAGGGTCACACCTGACTGACCCAGATCCACTTTCATCGGCCTGCCAGGGTCGACCACGAATGTGCCGCGCCCGTGCATAATGTTGATCAGGCTCCCGCAGGCACAGGTAGACACCAGGCCAGTGCGGAAGAGACGGCGTGATACCGAAACCGGGACACGCGGGCGTGAATGGCTTACCTGGACGTGTGCCAGTCCTCGGGCTTGCGCACGAATGTGCCAAGTCCGGGAACCTTAACGACCAGGCCTTCGTCGCGCAGCAGTTCGGCAGCGTGCCGCGCGGTCGCCCGGGCCACGCCGAACTCCTGCATGATCTGAGCCTCGGAAGGTATCGGCCGCTCGGGCTGCAGCTCGCCTGACTCGATCCGCCGACGGATGATGTTCGCGATCTGCCGGTAGCGCGGCACCGGAGCTAGCGGATCATAGTCCTCCACACCTCGAACGTAGCTGACCTGCACAGATACAGATATTTGAATACCTGCTAGACGGCATAGGACGACCTATACTAGCGTTATGAGCAGCGGTTACAGATACCAAGAACGCGGAGGTGGGCATGACCGACATGAACATCCACCAACCCGGCAGCTCGGTCTCCCTCGTCTTGGCCTTGCTGGACCAGCGCTGGCCACCCGTCGCCGCGCTGGAAGACAGCCTCGCCGGTGACGTCCTGGCCAAGCTGGCATCCGACCCCCGGTACTTAGTCGGTCGGCTCCAGCAAGCCATGACCGTCCTGCTGGCCGAAGACCTGCCGCCCGTGGACCCACAGTCGGCGCTGCTGAGCCAGGCCCTCGATGACGCCCTCGCCTGGCGCACCCACCTAGACCGCCATTGCGCCCAGTGCGACGAACTGCGCGACGAACTGTGCGACCAGTGCAACGCCGACTACGATCAGGTCGGCCGCTACCACGAACTGGCCCGCGCCCTGGGTGTGGTCGGCGACATTCCCATGCCGCGCCAGGAGAAGATGATCAGCCCTGAAACGGGCGCCTAGGCGATCTCAAGCTCTCCATCCACCCTGCCGCAAGTACTGCTCACCGAGATTGTCAGTGCTGCGGTCTATGCTCGAATACATGAGCGAAATATATGTATCTAGCAGTACATTGGGAAACCCGCCCGGCTCGGAATTAGCCCTCCCAGCCGAAGACCTGGAAGCACTGGAAGCGCAGATCTGCGAGCTGGCCGGGCACCTGGCCGCGGCGACCTGCCGGTTCTTGCTGCTGGTCGCCGACTTCGACGCCCGCCGCGGCTGGGCCACCTGGGACCTGCCCTCCTGCGCGGCATGGCTAGCGTGGAAATGCCAGATCGCGCCCGGCACCGCCCGCGAGCACGTCCGCGTCGCCCGGGCCCTGCCCGGCCTGCCGGCCATCCGCGCCGCGTTCGCCGCCGGCACCATGTCGTATGCCAAGGTCCGGGCGCTGACCCGGATCGCCACCCCAGCCACCGACGCCGACCTGGCCGAGCTGGCCGCACCGATGACCGCCGGGCAGCTCGAACGATTCGCCCGCGCCCACCGGAAAGTCTCCGCCGCCGACGACCAAAACGCCACCGTCAAGCGCCATCTGTCCTGGCGCGTGGAGGAGGACGGGTCGCTGGCGCTGAGCGTGCGGCTGCCCGCCGAACAGGGCGCGGTGGTGCTGCAGGCCCTGCGCGCCGCCGCCGACGACCTGCACCATCCCCACCACCTCCACGACGAGCCAGACGCTGGCGTTCCCGCGGGAACGCCCGGGGACACCGACCGCCCTGACCCGGCCACCGGGCTGGCCGACGCGCTGGTCACCATCACCGGCGGCTACCTGGCCGGAAAGATCACCACTGCGGGCAACGCCGACCTGTACCAGGTCATCGTGCACGTCGGTCCGGAAGCCCTCACCACCCAGCCCGAACCCCAGCCCGCCGCTGACGTTCCCGCTGAAACGCCCGGGCACCGCGCCAGCCCGCGCCGGTGCCACCTCGACGACGGCCCCGCGCTCAGCCCCGCCACCGCCCAGCGGCTGGCCTGCGCGGCCACCATCACCTGGATGCTGCACGACCACGACGGCACCCTGCTCGACGCCGGACGCCGCCACCGCACCCCACCACCCGCGCTACGCCGCGCCGTCCGCGAACGCGACCGGGCCCGGTGCCAGTTCCCCGGCTGCAACTCCCGCCGCACCGACATCCACCACATCCGCCCCTGGGCCCAAGGCGGCCCAACCCGCCTGGACAACCTGATGCTGCTCTGCGAAGCACACCACGTGATCGTCCACGAACGCGGCTACCAGATCACCCCGGCCGCACCCGCCGGGTTCGCCTTCACCCGGCCCGACGGCCGCCACGTCCCAGCCAGCCCGCACCTGCCCCCCACCAGCGGCGACATCACCGCCTGCCACGACGCCACCATCACCAGCGACACCATCATCCCCAACTGGAACGGCGACAAGCTCGACCTCGACCACGCCATCTGGGTCGCCTTCGCCAACGCCCGCCTAGCCGAACGCCCCGGCCACGACCAAGCCCCAGCCGCCTGACGCTCATTCCGCCCGACTACAGCGCGGAGCGTATGACGGGCCGCCCTGCTCCTCAAGCCGCCGATCCTCGGCGCGTTTCGACTCAGCGACCGCCTCCGACAGAACTCGGTATTCGTCGCGGGACAACTCGCCACGGTGGAACGCGGCTGATACATCATCGAACGAGCCGGGCACGTACGGTTCGGGATCTTCCTGCGCCCTGGCGGCCATCTCCAGATAGCTGGCCGGGGGCTTCCGCCTGCGGCGCGGCCACGTCCGTTCACGGAACCGCTGCGCCACCTGGTCCAGGGTCATGGTCCCGTCCCGCAGCGCCTTGATCATGTCGGAGACCTCGCTGGTCATCCTTTGCCCTCTTCTCTGCCACCAGAATCGACCAGGAGCGGGTCCCGACCGTCGACCGAGTTGTCACACAGCAGCCAGGCATCTAAGCGCGGCTTGATCTCCTCGAATGTCCTGCGGTTGCCGCTGCCCCAGTCCGAATCCGCCTGGGCAGCTACGACCTCAGCGGGCACGAACCTCCCGCCTAGCCCATGCCCCGCCCGGTAGCTGTCGTGTCCTTCACGGTGCCTGGCGTCTGATCGATGTATGCCGACGTCGACCGGGATCTCGACGAAGATTCCCTCGACCCGCGAGTACCCGGCCGCCCGGAGGTCGCCGATTCGCCTCTCAGTCGATTCGCGCGACGACATTGTGATGTCCCAGATGATGTTTCTCTCCTCTGGCATTGCCCGCAGCGCGATCTGCTTGGCGATATGTGAGGACTCCTCGTGCACCAGGTCGGAAGCCTCCATTGGGGTCAGGCCTTCGACATTCGGGACCATGCCGCGTTTGGCCATCTCGTCCTTGATCTCATCCGGGTTGATCGTCAGGTACCGGGAGCGGTCGATGCCTGCAAATCTCTCAAGAACCGTCGTCTTGCCCGCCCCAGGCAGCCCACCCGCCAGGATTGCCCGCCGCTCGCATGGCACTTCGCGAGCCGCGCCATACAGGTCTGCGATGATCGCGTCCTGCATGAGCGCACGGCTTTCCGTCCACTGTTCGCGGTCAGGATCAGTAGTGTGCTGCCGGTCGGTGGCTAGGCCGTCGGCGCGGGCTCTGTCGAGGCGTGTGCGGACCTCGTTGACGTGCTCGGCGTGCTCGGTGTCGGTCAGCGGTCGCGAGTCTGGCTCGCGAGAGGTATCTCCCTCAGGGGTCTCGTGGCAGTGGAGTCCGGGCTCGGGCGGTCTCGGGGTTCCGTCGGCCTCGATTGGTGAGGACGGATGGCCCGGCGGGAGCCGCCGCAGTCGCTGGCAGAGTTCGTCGCGGTCTGAAGTCGGCTCCGGTAACGGTCGGCGGTCCGCCGGACTTTCGGCGGCCCAGGGCTGATCGGTGCGCACCCGTGCCCTTCCCTTCGCCGCAAGGAACTTCGGCCACAGCCGCCGTGCATCCTGGCCGTTGCCGCCACGTCATCGCCAGGCTAGGGGCAGATGTCGGCGTCTGTCACTGGGGAAGCGGCCTTGGCTGCGCGTCCGATGGGCTACGTGGGTCAGCCGACTAGGGTCTTGACGGCGCTGGTCAGGTCGGCCAGGGCGGTCTTGGCGTCGGCGAAGTACATGCTGGTCTTGGGGTTCGCGTACAGCTCGTTGTCGATGCCCGCGTAGCCGTGACCCATCGACCGCTTGATCACGATGATGCTCTTGGCCTGGTCCACGTCCAGGATCGGCATGCCGGAGATCGCGGTGCCAGGCCGGCGCGCGGCCGGGTTCGTGACGTCGTTGGCCCCGATCACCAGGGCCACGTCGGTGCGGGCGAACTCCGGGTTGACGTCGTCCATCTCCTTCAGTTGCGGGTACGGGACGTTCGCCTCGGCCAGCAGCACGTTCATGTGGCCGGGCATGCGGCCGGCCACCGGGTGGATTGCGTAGCTGACGTCGACGCCATGCGATTCCAGTTCGTCGGCCAGCTCGGCCACCTCGTGCTGGGCCTGCGCGGCGGCCAGGCCGTAGCCGGGCACGATGATCACCTTCGACGCGTAGGCGAGCTGGATCGCTGCGTCGTCGGCCGCGATCGCCTTCACGCCCGCGTCGGCCGCGGCCACCGCGGCGACCGCCGAGTCCCCGGTGCCGAACCCGCCCACGATGATGTTGGCGATGGAGCGGTTCATCGCGTCGGCCATCAGCTTGGTCAGGATCCCGCCCGACGCGCCGACCAGGGCCCCCGCGATGATCAGTGCCCAGTTGCCGATCACGAAGCCGGCCATCGCCACGGCCGTGCCGGTGAACGCGTTCAGCAGCGAGATGACCACCGGCATGTCGGCCCCGCCGATCGGCATCACCATCGATACGCCGAACGCGAGTGCGGCCACGATCACGATCCACAGCGCGGGCAGGCTCGGGGTGGAGATCACGTACCCGCCGGCGCCCACCGCGATCGCCGCGAGCAGCAGGTTGACCACGCGAGCCCCGCGGAAGGTGACCGGAGCCGATGTGATCAGGCCCTGCAGCTTGCCTGCGGCGATGATCGACCCGGAGAACGTCACCGAGCCGATGATCACGTCGAGCAGCGTGGTGATCGTCGTGGATTCCGGGACGCCGATCACAGCACCGGAGAGCTGGATGTAATCGTGAACCGCGACCAGGGCCGCCGCGCCGCCGCCGACCGCGTTGAACATGCTCACCAGCTGCGGCATCGCGGTCATCTGCACCGTGCGCGCCGAGTACAGGCCCACGCCGCCGCCGATCAGCGCGCCGACCAGCATCACGATCCAGCCGGTCGCACTGATCAGGCCCGCGTGGGCGATCAGCGCGAGGGTGGTGGCGATGGCGATCACCATGCCCGCGGTGGAGAACTGGTTGCCGCGGCGCGCGGTCGCGGGGGTGTTCATCAGGTGCAGGCCGAGAACGAAGCAGGAGGCGGCCAGCACGTAGATCAGCTGAGTGGCGAAGCTGAACCCGCTCATGATGCCCGGCCGTCCTGGGAAGCAACGGCCGTGGCCGCGGGAGCGGCTGGGACGGTGGACCGCTTCCGGAACATCTTGAGCATCCGGCCGGTGACCACGTAGCCGCCGACCACGTTGGCCGAGGCGAACACCGCGGCGACAAACGCGATCACGTAGCCGACCCAGCTGTTCGCGGTGGCCGCGATGAGCATGGCGCCGACCAGGACGATGCCGTGAATCGAGTTGGCGGCCGACATCAGCGGAGTGTGCAGCGTGGCCGGAACCTTGCTGATCACCTCGAAGCCCACCCAGAGGCTGAGCACGAAGATGACCAGGTCAGTCAGAAGCGCCGTCGACATCGGTCCCTCCAGCGGACTCGGGCTGGCCCGGGGGTTCTGCCTCCTGGGTCGCGCCGCCCAGGGAGGGATGAACCACCCGGCCCTCGTAGGTGATCACGACACCCCGCTGCAGGTCGTCGGAGAGGTCGACGGTCAGGGAGCCATCCTTCACCAGGTACAGCAACAGGGAGCTGATGTTGCGCGCGTACATCGCGGAGGCGGCGGCGGGCATAGACGACGGCAGGCTGCCGGCGCCGACCACGGTGACGCCGTTCTCGGTGACCACCGTCTCGCCGGGCTGCGATCCCGCCACGTTGCCGCCGAGAGCGCTCGCGCCCATGTCCACGATGACCGAGCCGGCCGCCATCGACTTCAGCGCGTCTCCGGTAACCAGAAGCGGGGGCCTGCGGCCCGGCACCTGCGCGGTGGTGATCACTACGTCATGCCGGGCGATGTGCCCGGCCAGTTCGTCCTGCTGCGCCTGGCGTTCTTCTTCGGTCAGCGCCCGGGCGTACCCGCCCTCGCCGCTGGCCGGGCCCACCGATGTCAGCTCGATGAACGTCCCGCCGAGCGACTCCACCTCGGTCTTGGTCTCCGGCCGCACGTCATAGGCGCTGACCACCGCGCCCAGGCGCCGGGCGGTGCCGATGGCCTGCAGGCCGGCGACGCCGGTCCCGAGCACGAGGACCCGCGCCGGCCTGGCCGTGCCGGCCGCCGTGATCAGCAGCGGAAAGAAGCGCCCGAACGTATCGGCGGCCAGGATCGCCGCCTTGTAGCCGGCGATGTTCGCCTGGGACGTGAGCGCGTCCATTGACTGGGCTCTGGGCAGTGTCCGCGGGATCAGGTCGAGGCTGATGGCGGTGACACCGGTCCCGGCCAGGCGCTGCGCGAAATCGGGATCCCCGAGCGGGGTGAGCATCCCGAGCACGGCCTGGCCCGGACGCAAGCCGGCCATCACCTGCTCATCTGGCCTGCCCACCATCACGATCGCGTCCGCTGCCTGGCTGAGCTCTTCGCGGGCGACGATGCTGGCGCCGGCTTCGGTGAACGCGTCGTCGCTCACCCAGGCGTCATCTCCCGCGCCCGACTCGACCAGGATCTCGAGCCCGGCCGCGCGCAGCTTGGTCACGGCCTCGGGCACCAGCGCGACCCGGCGCTCGCCCGGTGCTGTCTCTTTGACGACGGCAACCTTCATGCACACGACCTCATGACTCGGAAGCCTGACCATAGTGCCATGCGGCGGACCACCAGAGGGCTAACTCTCGGTCCGCCCGCTGCAAACCCACAGAATGGACACTACCGGGCGCCGCGAGTGCAACCTTTCACGGCCGGCCGTCGTGAAGAAGGTATGCGGGCTGGGCCAGCGGCGATCGTGCCGTTCGAGGACTTCGTGCGGGCCCGCTCGGCCGCCCTGTTCCGCACCGCGATGCTGCTGACCGGGCAGAACCAGTCGGAGGCCGAGGACCTCCTGCAGGGAGCCCTGGAACGCGCTTACCGGCGCTGGGGCAGGATCTGCCGCTCAGGGGATCCCGAGCGGTACGTCCGCCGGAGCCTGGCCAATGCCTCCACCGACCGGTGGCGCCGTCTGGGCCGCCGCGGTGAGCACCAGTTGCCGGCCGACGCGAGTGGGCCGGTCACCGGCGATCACGCCGGGGAGGTGGCTGATCGCGACTTCCTGCTGCGGGCCCTGGCCGGGTTGCCGCCGCGCCAGCGGGCCGTGCTCGTGCTGCGTTACTACTGCGACCTGCCGGAGGCCGAGATCGCGGACGCGCTCGGGTGCACCCCAGGCACGGTGAAGAGCCAGGCCTCGCGGGGCCTGGCCCGGCTGCGCGCGATCAGCGGCGCGGAGCCGGGTGTCAGCGAGAAGGAGTGCCGGCGATGAGCGAGATCGAGCGGCGGTTGCGGGCCGCGATGCATGCCGCCGTGGACGGCCTGCCGCCTCCCACCGACCTGTTGCAGCAGGTCAGGCTGCGACGGCGGCGCCATCGCGTCCGCAGCGCGGCGGTGGCCGTGGTCGCCGCCGGCGCCCTGGCCGTGCCCCCGGTCACGCTGGCGCTGCACGGCCGCGGCGGCCAGGCCGGAGGGGCGGGAACGCCGTCGGCACCCGCCGCGGGCCAGCAGGCCGCGCGCGGCACCGTGCTCGATGCCTGCGCCCGCCAGATCAGTTCCCCGCTCGGCCGGGACTGGCGCCAGCAAAGCATCCGCGTCGGCCCGTTCTGGTTCATCGGCCTGCGCCAGGCGAACGCTCGCCGCTACGGGCCCAGCCGGGTCGCTCTCGGCGGGATGGAGGTCGCGGTCAGGAACGACGAGAGAGCCTGGGTCACGGTGGCCGGGCCGGCGACCAGGTACTTCCGCTTCCTGTTCCGGCAATCCGACTTCACCGACGGTGTCAACGGGCACTACACCCTGGCGGACGGAGAAGCCGGGGTGACCTTCATCGGCTGCCCGCCGGGCCAGGCCTACAACGAGCCCGCCGGTTACACCATCTACGGCGGCTACTTCCTGGTGGCCGGGCCACCCCGCTGCGTATCGTTCGAGATCTGGACCAGTCCCCGGGGCCGGACGGAACGGATGACGTTCCCGGTGGGCGGGGTGAGGTGCGGGCGAGACTGACCCGCCGGCGCCCCGGCGATACCGTCAAGCATGGACGGGAATCCGTTCGACTCCTGCACCGGTCGCGCCGTCTCGGTCCGCCGTGACTGGCCCGCCGTTATCGGGCGGGCGAAGCTGCTGATTGCCGCCCGCCAGTGCTGGGATTCAGCCGAGCGCGCGAAGGCGGCGCTCACGGGCCGCGGATTGGCAGTCGTTATTTCAGCGCCCCTCGATGAAATCGTTCACTATAGCCTGATAAAAGCTGCCATAGTCCCCGTATGTGTGGCCGAGGAAAGCTTGGCTAGTCTGCAGGATGTCGTCGAGTCGGATCCTGGGATTTTGCTGACCGTTGATATCGGCCGCCGCGATGTGCGGGCCCGCGGAAGAGTGGTGGCCCGATTCGCCATAGGCGGTGCCGATGAGATGGCCGCACGGCTGCTGATGGCGCAGCGGCTGCTTGGCTCGTGCGGCCTGGCCGGCGACGACCGGGTGCGACTGCAGCGCAGACTCGTGGCCATTGGCGATGCGCTCAAGGTTCCCGGCGCCGATGCGGCGCGCGGAGCCTGGCGGCTGGACCGGCTGCTGGCCGACATTGCGCAGGCGGCGCCGGGGCCGCCCGACCGCACTTTCTGAGCCCGCCGGGGTGATGAATTTCCTATTCCCGTAACATTACGAGTGATAGTAGCGTCGACACGCCTTGCGTTGTAGCGGATGTGATTGTGCGTCGACGCTGGATCACCTAATTTCAGGCACACCAGAGGTCGCGAGAGCCGGCTGCCCTGTCCGCGCGACCTCCCGTTGGGGGAAACCGCAGGAGAGACGAATGAACAAGCGTGACCTGATCGACGCGATTTCGACTCGGATGGGAGACAAGAAGACCGCGACCGAAGCAGTCAACGCGGTACTCGACACAATCCAGTCAGCAGTAGCAAAGGGCGACAAGGTCGCCATAACGGGATTCGGGGTATTCGAGAAGGCTATCCGGCCCGCCCGCACGGCGCGCAACCCGGCTACGGGCGCGTCCATCAAGGTGCCGAAGTCGTCGGTACCCAAGTTCCGGGCCGGCGCGGACTTCAAGGCGATCGTCAACGGCGAGAAGAAGGCCCCGGCTAAGAGGTAGCGGGCTGGCGGGCGGCGCGTGCAGCGCCGCCCGCTGGCCGTGTCTGGCCGCCCCGGCGCGCTCTGAGGTTGCGGTTCTTGATGAGGTTTCCGCACGACGCCATGTCGCACCACGCGCCGCGGCGGCTGTGGGAGCGGTCATAGAAGACCCAGCGGCAGTCCGGGTTGCCGCAGACCTTCAGCCTGCTCCAGGTACCGTCGCGCTGCGCGTCGCGGATGATGAGCAGCAGGCTGAGCAGCCCGTCCGTGAGGCGGCCCCGGTCGCCAGAATCCAGAACGACCTGGCCAGCCGGGTCGATGGCCAGCCGCAGCTGGGATGCGCGGGTCACCGCGCGGAGCGGGCGCAGGTCATCGTCGGCGAGGGCGGGCCCGCCGCCGTTGCGGGCGATCAGCGACCGGATGCACTCCCGGGCCGCACGGGCGGCGCGCAGGTCCTCGGCTCCGGCCGTGGCCTCCGGGGCCAGAAGCCCGGCCTGATGCAGCCACTGGCTGGCCGTGGTGGCTTCGGCCAGCAGGTCGGTTCCCTGGTCGAAGTCCCTGGTGTTGACGAACAACTGCACGAGCAGAAGCGGCTCCGGGGCCGGCTTCTGCTCGTGCAGTTGTGACCAGTCAGGCAGCGTCATCAGGCAAGTCTATCCTCGATCGTGACCGGTTAATCTCTTTGACCGGTCATGCGTGACCTGTATAATGGCTTTAATGGTCATGCAACCTAGACCGACCGGGAGGCACCCCATGCTTGTCTTGCTCGATGAAGCCGGCTGCCCGATCGCGCGTACCGCCCATCCGTGGGACCGGATCGCGGCTCGCCTGCGCGCGTTCAGCCTCGATCGTGACCTAGCCGCCGGGGCCTCGCCGGACGCCAGTGTGGCGCTGGCCCTGCGGGCCCAGATGCTCGTGCGCCCGCGGTACCGGCGTGGCCTGGCTCGCAGTGCGCGCCGGGTGCTGACGGCGGCAACACAGTCACCGCTGGGCAGCCGCCTGGCCGTCCCGGTCTGCCGGGACCGGGTCGCCGGCAGCGCGGCGGAGTTCGCGGACCTGATCGGCCGCCTGCTCGCGGCCAGTCCGGTCGAGGCGCGGGGAGTGGCCCAGGCCAGCGTGCTGGTCGCCGATGCGAGCGGCCCGCTCTACCGCCGGGCCTGCGCCGGCGACCTGCGCGCCAGGGTCCGCGATGCCGCCGACGCCCTGATCGCGGCCTGACCCGGGATCGCTACCGCAAGCTGGGATCGCTACCGCAAGCCAGGGCGCTTGCTCAGCGCGGTCTCAAGCAGCCGGTCGATGAGCCGCGGGAATTCCAGGCCGCTTGCCTCCCACATCTTCTGGAAGTACGACGCGGGAGACAGCCCGGGAATCGTGTTGATCTCGTTGATCAGGATCTGCCCGTCCGGGGTGTAGAAGAAATCTACCCGGGCCAGGCCCTCGCAGGAGACCGCGTCGAACGCGAGCGCGGCCATCCGGCGGATCTCCTCCTGGTGCTCGGCGGGGATCGGTGCCGGGATCGCCATCCCGCTGGCCTCGTCCAGGTACTTCGCCTCGAAGTCCCAGAACTCCTCGCCGCCATCGATCAGCAGCTGGCCGGGAAGGCTGGTGTCGGGCGGGCCGCCGTTTCGTCCCTCGAGCACCGAGCACTCGATTTCCCGTCCCTCGATGGCGGCCTCAACGATCACCTTCGGGTCGTAGGCTCGCGCGGTGCGGATCGCGGCGTGCAGCTGCGTCATGTCCGAGGCCCTGGACGTGCCGATGCTCGATCCACCGCGGGCGGGCTTGACGAACAGCGGCCAGCCCAGCTCGGCGATCGCGTCGGACACGCGCTTGCGCTCCGGGTCCGCCTGCAGCCAGGCGTCGTCGGCCTCCTCGGACGGCCAGTCCCGCTCGTGCACCACCACGTGCGGTCCTACCGGCAGCCCCTTTGCCTGGAAGATGATCTTCATGTACTCCTTGTCCATGCTGACCGCGCTGGCCAGCACCCCGGCCCCGACGTACGGGACGCCGGCCATCTCCAGCAGTCCCTGGATGGTGCCATCCTCGCCGAACGGGCCGTGCAGCACGGGCAGCACCACGTCCACCTCGCCGAGCAGGTGCGGTATCTGGCTGGGGGCACTGGCCGTGAGCGCCTGCCCGGCCGCAGGGCCCGCCCACGGGACCACCTGGGTGCCCGGCTCGGCCACGGCCTCGACCGACGGCAGCTGGCCTTCGGTGACGGCGAGCCTGGCCGGCTCGTCGGCGGTCAGCACCCAGCTGCCCTCGCGGGTGATGCCGACCGGGACAACCTCATACTTGTCGCGGTTGATCGCCGCGAGCATGTTGCCGCCGCCCATGCAGGACACCGGGTGCTCGGGGCCCCGGCCGCCGAAGATGACCGCGACCCGGATCTTGCGCTGCTGGTTCACGCTGCTCCCTTTCCCGTTCCCGATGAGTCCTTGAGGCCGGCCTTCAGACGCCATAACGCTCCGGCTTCGCAGAACGGCTAGTGAGCAGCGCTGCCACCTTGCCGACCTCGAGGCCATGGTGCAAGACCGCCACCATGACCTCGGTGATCGGCATTTCCACGCCGTGCTGCCTGGCCAGTTCGAGCACTGACTGCGATGACTTCACGCCCTCGGCTGTCTGCCTCGTGATAGCGAGCACCTCATCGACCGCCATTCCCCGGCCCAGGTTCTCGCCGAAGGTGCGGTTGCGCGACAGCGGCGAGCTGCACGTCGCGACCAGGTCGCCCATGCCGGCCAGGCCGGAGAACGTGTGCGGGTCGGCGCCGAGCGCCGCGCCGAGGCGGGCCGTCTCGGCCAGGCCACGGGTGATCAGCGACGCCCGCGTGTTGTCGCCGAGCCCTATGCCGATCGCCATCCCGACCGCCAGCGCGATCACGTTTTTCACCGCGCCGCCGAGTTCGCAGCCGGTCACGTCCGGGTTCGTGTACGGGCGGAAGTAGGCGGTGTGGCACGCCCGCTGCAGCCGCTCGGCCGTGCTGTTGTCGGTGCACGCGACGACGGTCGCCGCGTGCTCGCGCCGCGCGATCTCGCGGGCCAGGTTCGGGCCGGAGACCACCGCGATCTGGCCCGCGGGGGCCCCGGCCACCTGGTGGATAACCTCGCTCATCCGGTCGCAGCTGCCGAGCTCGATCCCTTTCATCAGGCTGACCAGCAGCGCGCTCAGCGGCAGCAGCGGCGCCCAGCCGGCCAGGTTCTCCCGCAGCGACTGCGCGGGCACGGCCAGCGCCACCAGATCCGCGCCGTCCAGCGCCTCGGCCGGATCCGCGGTCACCCGCAGCGCGTCGGTGAGCTTGATCCCGGGCAGGTAGTCCGGGTTCTCGCGGTTGGTGTTGATCACACTGGCCAGCTCCGGCCGGCGGGCCCAGAGCACCGCGGGTGTGCCTGCGTCGCACAGCACCTGAGCGAACGTGGTGCCCCACGAGCCGGCCCCCATGACCGCGGCTTTCACGGCGGCGTTGCCTCGCTGCCAGAGTCGGCGGCGCGCTGCGCCTGCCGTGCCTTGCGGCGCTCGACCGCGGGATGGTACGGCTCGGCGGGCGGGGTCTCGCCGCGGATGCCGGCCAGCAGGCCGGTGACGTCCTTCATGATCACTTGGGTGGCTTCACGGAGGATTTGCGTGGTCAGCGGCTTGCCCTGGAAAGCCGACAGGTCGACGGGCGGGCCCGCGGTGATCTGCACCAGGTGCCGAGGCAGCAGGTGCGGGTGCATGCTGCCGTAGGGCAGGATTTTCTGAGCCCCCCATTGCGCGACCGGGATTACCGGCACGCCGGTGGCCAGGGCAGCCCTGGCCACGCCGGTCCTCGGCACCATCGGCCACAGGTCCGGATCCCTGGTCGCGGTGCCCTCCGGGTAGAAGATCACGCAGGCGCCGTCGCGCAGGCCCTGCTCCACGTCCCGGAGGACCAGGGCCGCATCGGCCTGCCCGCGATAGACCGGCAGCTGGCCGGTGCCGCGCATGACCGTGCCGAGCCCCTTGATCTCGAATAGCGTCGACTTGGCCAGGAACACCGGGTAGCGGCCCGCCCGGTGAGTGAACAGGCAGAGCGGCAGGGGGTCGGCGTAGGACAGATGGTTGGCGGCCAGGATCACCCCGCTGCCCGACGAGACGTTCCTGATGTACTCCTGGCCGTGCCACTCGTGCTTGGTGAAGAGGGCCAGCAGCGACGGCACGACGATCTTGGTTAGTCGCCGCCAGGCGGATGAGTAACTGCCATCCGCGTGTTTGCTCATAGTGGCAGCCTCCCGCTCGGAGCGCTGGCCGCGCTCGTGCCGCTCGTCACCTCGTCAGTGTCGCGGTTCGCGCGACGCCGTGTCGAGGCAGGATCAGGTGCATATGCTCGATACTTCGCTTAGCTGGTCGCTAGTGATCCCAGTCAAGGTACTTGCCCTGGCCAAGTCACGGATCACCGGACTGGCCGGACCCCGCCGGGCCGAACTGGCCCTGGCCATGGCGGCAGACACGGTCGCTGCCGCGGCCGCCTGTGCCGCCGTCGACTCGGTCATCGTGGTGACCGACGATAACGCAGCGGCCGCCGAGCTGTCGGGGCTAGGGGCACTGGTCCTGCCGGACAAGCCGGGCGACGGGATCAATCCGGCGCTGGCGTTCGGTGCCGCGTACGCCGACGAGCGCTGGCCGGGCCGGGGGAGGGCCGGGATGGCGGCCGACCTGCCCGCGCTCGGTACCGCCGAGCTCGGCCGGGCACTCACCGCAGCGGCCGCTGTCCGGGAGGCATTCGTGCCCGATGCCGCGGGCACCGGCACCACGCTGTACGCGGCGGGGCCGGATGCGGCCTTCTGCCCGCGATTCGGGGTGGGATCGTACGCGGCGCACCTGTCCGCCGGAGCGGTTGAGCTGGCGCTGCCCGGGCTGGACGGGCTGCGGCGGGACGTGGATACGCTGGCTGACCTGCGGGACGCGGCCCGGATCGGCCTGGGGCCGCGCACCTCGGCCGCTGCGGCCCCGCTCGGTTAGGCCAACCCGCTAGATGTGCACAATCGGGCAGGTCAGTGTCCTCGTGATCCCGGCAACGCCCTGGATCTGAGCGACCACCAGCTTGCCGAGGTCGTCAACGTTGTCCGCCTCGGCCCGGACGATCACGTCATAGGGACCGGTTACGTCGTCAGCCTGGGTTACTCCGGTGATCTGGCCGATCTGCACGGCGACATCGGCCGCCTTGCCGACCTCGGTCTGGACGAGGATATACGCGTGAACCATGCCAGTCCTCCCAGGCGCCACGTGTGGTGGCCACGCTACCTTAGGTACCCGGCGGTTGGCCCGATGATTGTGCGGGGCCGGAACTGGCCGCGGCCGGGCGGCCGACCTGACGACTGACGGGAGGCTCTCCATCACCGTCGCTGACCTGGGTGAGTTCGGTCTCATCGCCGCGATCCGGGCGCTGCTGCCGGCCGATGACGCTCAGATTGTCGGTATCGGGGATGATGCGGCGGTCGTCCGTGCTCCGGACCGGCGGGTCGTCGCTACCACCGACCTCCTGGTCGAGGGGCGGCATTTTCGTCGTGACTGGTCGGGCCCGTTCGACATCGGCGGCAAGGCCGCGGCCCAGAACCTGGCCGACGTCGCGGCCATGGGCGCGTCACCTACCGCGCTGCTGGTGGGTTTCGCGACACCCGGCCACCTGGCGCTGTCATGGGCGGAAGACCTGGTCCGCGGTCTGGCCGAGGAATGCGCGCGAGGCGGGGCGCACGTGGTCGGCGGCGACGTAAGCGGCGCAGACTCGGTCATGCTGGCGATCACCGCCCTTGGCGACCTGGCCGGCCGGGAGCCGGTCACCAGGGGCGGGGCGCATCCCGGCGACCAGCTGGCCGTTGCCGGCCAGCTGGGCCGCTCGGCCGCCGGGCTGGCGCTGCTCGAGGCTGGTCTGGCCGGGCCGTCATCCAGGCTGGCCGAGACGGGCGACCTCGCGGCGCTGGTGGCCAGTCACCGGCGCCCGCGCCCGCCCTACCGGTGCGGGCCGGAGGCGGCGGACCTGGGTGCGACATCGATGATCGACATCAGCGACGGCCTGGTCGCTGACCTGAACCACGTGGCCGCCGCCAGTGGCGTCCTGATTGACATCGAGACCGCGCGACTGCCCGCCGACCCCGCGCTGGGGTCGGCGGCCGCCGCGCTCGGCGCGGACTGGCTGCGCTGGGTGCTGGCCGGCGGCGAGGATCACGCACTGGCCGCGACCTTCCCCCCGGGAACGAGCCTGCCCGACCACTGGTCGGTGATCGGCACGGTCCGGCCAGGTCACGGGGTGACGCTGAACTCCAGACCGGTCGAGGGGCGGAATGGATGGGATCATTTCACCCAACGTATGTAATTACAGCTAGTAACGGACTATTAATTATTCGTGACTAGCCGCAGGCATCCTTTGCTTGGTATAAATCCCCTTGATGCCAAGACATCGTAAAGAGCGCCCCGGCCGGGAGCGGTTCAGGGTGGCTCGGTCCCTGATGATGACCCCATGGTTTGCGGCGGGCGCAGGCATCGTGATCGCCGCCGCAATGGCGGTGGACTCGCAGGCCGCGCTCACCTACGCTCCGAGCGGTCCTGGCGTGCGCTGTCCGGTGAGTGGCTGCTCCAGCCCGGCACCGGGCCACCCGCCCAACCTCGCGACCGCCCATCCAGGCGTGGCGCTGAAGACCCCGGGCGCGGCGCAGGCCGGGGCCGAGGCGGCCAGTTCGGATCCGCGTCCCGGAGCTGAAGCCGGCTATCAGCTCGGCTATCAGGTCATCGGGCGCTGGCCTTCAGGCTTCGTCGCGATGATCACCATGCCTGGTGATCTGAAGCCGGGCCCCTGGAGCCTGCAATTCGCTTTTCCCTCGGCCCGCATCGACCGAGTCTGGGGCGCACGGTGGCAGCCATCGCGCAATGGCAACGGGGGCACGGCCCGCGGTACATGGCAATGGCCCGGGCGACCTGACGCCCGCCAGCTCACGGTGTCGGCGACCGGCACGCCGACCGACCCCTCCCGCTGCAGGCTGGACGGGATCAGCTGCGGTTACCGCTAGCGGACGACCTTGCCCGCCTTGATGCACGAGGTGCACACGTACAGCCGCCGGGGCGACCCGTTGACCTTCGCTCGCACGCGCTGAATGTTCGGGTTCCAGCGGCGCGGGGTGCGGCGGTGCGAGTGCGACACATTGTTGCCGAAGCCCGGCCGCTTACCGCATACGTCGCAGACGGATGCCACGGGATACTCCATTTGGGTGGTAGCCAGCTTGGTCATCGTCCCGGTCGCCGCCGGAACGGTCGCTGAAGGATATCCGACCACCGGGCGGTCACGCCAACCGGCCGGGCGTTCGTCGGCCGGTGCATCTAGTCTGCGGTTATGGCGGTGGAGAGGGTGGAGTAGCCGGCGATGGCGATCCTGGAAGACCCACTGCGCCTGGTGGTCGGGGACAAGGCAGCCAAGCTGCTGGGCCGGGCGCTGGAGCTGGAGACCGTTGGCGACCTGATGCGGCACTATCCGCGCCGGTATGAGACCAGGGGCGAGCTGACCGACCTGGCCTCGCTGCGCGACGGCGAGCACGTTACCGTGCAGGCCGAGATCGCCACCGTTACCAGCCGTCCGATGCGGGGCAGGAAGGGCAGCATCCTCGAGGCCACGGTGACCGACGGGCACGGGAAACTGGTCCTCACCTTCTTCTCCAGAGGGCGGCAGGACTGGCGCGAAAAGCAGCTCACCCCAGGGCTGCGTGGCCTGTTCTCCGGCCAGGTCTCCACGTTCCGGGGCAAGCGCCAGCTCGCTCATCCCGATTACGAACTGCTCGACGCGGGCGACGACGCCGCCCATGCGGCGGCCGAGTACGCCGCCGAGATGATCCCGGTCTACCCGGCGGCGAAGGAGATCGCCTCCTGGCAAATTGCCCGCTCGGTGCGGATCGTCCTTGACGTCCTGGACGTCGAGGACCCGATGCCCGCTGCGGTCAGGGGCCGCCACGGGCTGTGCGGGCTGGCGGACGCGCTGCGGGGCATTCACCGCCCGGTCGACCGGGCCGACGTGCGGCGCGCGACACACCGGCTGAAGTGGGACGAGGCGTTCCTGCTGCAGACGGTGCTCGCGCAGCGGCGGCTCGCGGCCACCGCCTACTCCGCGACCCCGCGCCCGCGCGTGGCCGGCGGGCTGCTCGAGGCCTACGACGACAGGCTGCCGTTCAAGCTGACCGTGGGGCAGGAGCTGGCCGGCGCGACGATCGGTGACGAGCTGGCCCGCGACCATCCCATGCACCGGCTGCTGCAGGGCGAGGTCGGCTCGGGCAAGACCGTGATCGCGGTGCGGGCGATGCTGCAGGTCGTGGACGGCGGGGGCCAGGCTGCCCTGCTCGCTCCGACCGAGGTGCTCGCCGCGCAGCACTTCCGGTCGATCACCGAGCAGCTGGGGCCGCTGGCTCTGGCCGGGCAGCTCGGCGCCGCCGAGAACGCCACCCGGGTGGCGCTGCTCACCGGCTCCCAGGGTGCGGCGGCGCGGCGTGGCAATCTGCTTGATGCGGCGTCCGGCCGGGCCGGGATCGTGATCGGGACCCATGCGCTGCTCGAGGAGCAGGTGCAGTTCGCCGACCTCGGCCTGGTGGTGATCGACGAGCAGCACCGGTTCGGGGTGGAGCAACGCGATGCGCTGCGGGCCAAAGCGGGTGATGGCCGGCCGCACCTGCTGGTCATGACCGCCACCCCGATACCGCGCACCGTGGCCATGACGGTCTTCGGCGACCTGGAGATGTCCACCCTGACCGAGCTGCCCGCCGGGCGCTCACCGATCGCCACGCATGTCGTTCCGGCCGCGGAGAAGCCGCACTACCTGGAGCGGGTCTGGGAACGGCTGACCGAGGAAGCGGCCCGGGGGCGCCAGTGCTACGTGGTCTGCCCGCGGATCGGCGACGGCCCGCGCAGTGAGGATGCGGACCAGCTCTACGGCCCGGGCGGTGACGGCGGGACACCCGACGGCGACCAGGCCAGCGACACGGGGCGCCCGCCGATCGCCGTCCTGGACCTCGCCGCCGAGCTGGATACGGGCCCGCTGGCCGGGTTGCGCCTCGCGGTGCTGCACGGCAGGCTGCCGCCCGACGAGAAGGACCGGGTGATGCTGGCGTTCGCGGCCGGCTCGGTGGACGTGCTGGTCACGACCACCGTGGTGGAGGTCGGCGTGGACGTGCCGAACGCCACGGCCATGGTCATCATGGATGCCGACCGGTTCGGCGTGTCCCAGCTGCACCAGCTGCGCGGGCGGGTCGGCCGGGGCCGCCACGAGGGTCTGTGCCTGCTGGTCACCGAGGCGGAGGCGGGCGCCAGGTCGCGCCAGCGGCTCGACGCGGTGGCCGCCACCCTCGACGGGTTCAAGCTGTCCCGGCTCGATCTCGAGCAGCGCCGGGAAGGCGACGTGCTGGGCGCGGCCCAGGCGGGACGCAGGTCGAGCCTGAGGCTGCTGACGCTGCTGCAGGACGAGAGCCTGATCGGTGACGCCCGCCAGGAGGCCCAGCGCCTGGTCGACACGGATCCGGCCCTGGCCGGGCAGCCCACACTGGCCGCCGCCATCCGCGTTCTGCTTGACCGAGAGCAGGCGGAATACCTTGAGAAGGCCTGAGCCACCGCGGTGACCCGCATCATCGCAGGCACAGCGGGCGGCAGGCGGCTAAGCGTGCCGGCCGGCCGCGGCACCCGGCCGACGGCGGACCGGGCCCGCGAGGGCCTGTTCGCGACGATCCTGGCGATCCGCGGCCCGCTCGACGGCGCGCGGGTGCTCGATCTGTACGCAGGCTCGGGCGCGGTGGGCCTGGAGGCGCTGTCGCGGGGCGCGTCTGACGTGCTTCTCGTCGAATCCGACGCCCGGGCGGCCCGGGTGATCCGGGGCAACGTCGAGGCCCTGCGGCTGCCGGGCGCGCGGCTGGTGGGCGACCGGGTCGAGCGGGTCCTGGCCCGCGGGCCAGGCGGTCACCTGCCGCGCGATGTCGTCTTCGCCGACCCGCCCTTTGCCTCGACGGCCGCGGACGTGGAGCGGATGCTGGCCGCGCTGCGCGACCGTGGGTGGCTCGCGCCGGGCGCCCTGGTGGTCGTGGAGCGGGCCACCCGGTCCGGCCCGGTCACCTGGCCCGCCGGGTATACGGCCGAGCGGTCCCGCAGTTACGGTGCAGCGACGTTCTGGTACGGTCTGGGCGCGGGGCCTGCCGCAGCGTCATCTCCAGGAGGGGGAGTCAGCGTGCGCCGTGTGGTCTGCCCAGGATCCTTCGACCCGGTCACCAACGGACATCTCGACATTGTCACCCGCGCATCGAAGCTCTATGACGAGGTAGTCGTCGCCGTCCTGCGCAACCCCAACAAGACCCCGATGTTCAGCGCGGACGAGCGGCTGGAAATGCTGCGCGAGGTCACCAAGGAACTCGACAACGTCAGCGTGGTCAGGTTCGAGGGACTGATCGTCGACTTCTGCAAGGCCAATGACATCTCGGCGATCGTGAAGGGCCTGCGGGCGGTCAGTGATTTCGACTACGAGCTGCAGATGGCCCAGATGAACTACAACCAGGCCGGCGTGGAGACGCTGTTCATCTCCACCAACCCGCTTTACGCATTCCTGTCGTCGAGCCTGGTCAAGGACTTCGCCAAGTACGGCGGCGACGTCACCAGCCTGGTGCCAAGGCCGGTCCTGGACCGGCTGACGGTGCGCTCGGCCGACTCGTAGCGCCGGCCGCGTGGCGCTGGCCGCGGCCAGCGCGACGTCGACTTGGGCTTCTTGCAGGCAGCCGGGTATGCTGACCGCCCGAACACCCCGTCCTCACCTCTGTCTGCCATGCCACACGGAAACCACAATCATCCCAGGCGCCTAGACCCGCGCATGCCGCTCGTGTTCGACACCCGGACACTCGGCTTGGCCGAAGCACGCTCCGAGAACCGAACCGCCCCGGCCCCGGCTAGTCTGGGCGTCGAACTGGTCAACGTTCCTGAGGGGGCAGATCTCGAGCTGGATGTCCGGCTTGAGAGAGTCACCGATGGCGTGCTAGTAACGGGAACGGTACGGGCGCCGCTAGTGGGCGAGTGCGCGCGGTGCCTGGATTCGTTCCCTTCTGCGACGGAAGTCCGGTTCACCGAGCTTTTCACGCACGACGCGAGCGACGACGACGCCGACGGGTATCTTCTGGACGGAGACCTGCTCGACCTCGAGCCGGCCCTGCGCGACGCGCTGGTACTCGAGCTGCCACTCGCGCCGCTGTGCGCCGAAGACTGCCCGGGGCTATGCCCCGAGTGTGGCGTGCGGCTTGCGGACGCGGAAGTTGCACATGCCCACGACCACGCGGGCACAGAACAGATACCGGACGGAGCACCCGTGCCGGAGACAAGGAAGGAGCGCTGACGTGGCGGTCCCCAAGCGCAGAATGTCGCGCAGCAATACCAGGTCACGCAGGTCCCAGTGGAAGACCACTGCACCGCAGCTCGTGACCTGCCCGCAGTGCCGCGACCCGAAGCTGCCGCACACGGCCTGCCCGACGTGCGGTACGTACAACCGGCGCCAGGTGATTAACCCCTCCTGACCCGCACGGCCGGGCACGCGCAGCGCGGTAACTAGGCGCCGCGGAAAGGAGGGAAGCGTGATTAGCGCACCAGGCGATGGCAGCGCGGCAGTTCCGGGCGCCGCTAGTGCGGAGACCGGTGAGCTGCTTGATGCCCTTGGGGTACCGCTCGGCCCCAATCTGCTGGAACGCGCCCTCACCCACCGCTCGTACGCGTACGAGAACGGTGGGCTGCCGACCAACGAGCGGCTGGAATTCCTCGGTGACTCAGTGCTCGGCCTGATCGTCACCGACACGCTCTTCCGTGGGTATCCCGACCTCCCCGAGGGGCAGCTGGCGAAGCTGCGGGCCGCGGTGGTCAACATGCGCGCGCTGGCCGGGGTCGCGCGCGGGCTGCGGCTCGGCTCGTATGTACTCCTCGGCAAGGGAGAGGAGGGCACGGGCGGCCGGGACAAGTCGTCGATACTCGCCGACACGCTCGAGGCGGTGCTCGGCGCGGTATACGTCGACTGCGGCCTGGCGGAGGCGTCCGCGCTCGTGCACCGCTTGTTCGACCCGGTGATCGCCAGCTCGGCCCGGCTCGGCGCCGGCCTGGACTGGAAGACGTCGCTGCAGGAACTGACCGCTGCCGAGATCCTCGGCGTGCCCGAGTACCACGTGGAAGAAAGCGGGCCAGACCACCAGAAGTCATTCCGCGCCTCGGTATGGATCGGCGGCCGCACGTACGGCGACGGCGAAGGGCGGTCCAAGAAGGAAGCCGAGCAGCAGGCAGCAGAGGCGGCATGGACCTCGATCAGCCAGAGCAGCGCCAGTGTCGCGACGGGGGCAACCGCGGCCGGAGATGCTGCCGAGGGGACCACAGCGGCCGGCGGACTTCCCGCCGACGCTGCTGACCCTGACGGATCTGGGCCGCAGCGGCGGAGCTAGCGTGCCCGAGCTCCCAGAGGTCGAGATCGTCCGGCGGGGGCTTGAGAAGCATGTGGTCGGCCGCACCATCGACTCGGTGCAGCCCCTGCATCCCCGGGCGCTGCGCCGCCACCTGGCCGGGCCTGACGACTTCAGCGCCGCCCTGCGAGGCCGCAAGATCGCCGGCGCGCTGCGCCGCGGAAAGTACCTGTGGCTGCCGGTGGACGATGACGCGGTGCTCGCCCATCTCGGCATGAGCGGTCAGCTGCTCGTCGGCGACCCGTCGCGGCCGCTTTCGGCGCATGTCCGGGTCCGTCTTACCTTTGCCGACTCCGGCCCTGACCTGCGCTTCAGCGATCAGCGGACGTTCGGCCACCTATCGCTGGCGCGCGGGGGAGCGCTCATGCCCGCCGCCATCGCGCACATCGCCCCGGATCCGCTCGAGACCGCGTTCGACCTGGCCGCCGTGACGGCCAAGATCCGCGGGCGGCGCACCGGGATCAAGCGCGCCCTGCTCGATCAGTCGCTGGTCAGCGGCATCGGCAACATTTACGCCGACGAGGCTCTGTGGCGCGCGCAGCTGCACTGGGCGCGCCCGGCCGAACTGCTGCGGCCGGCTCAGATAACCCGGCTTTTCGCGTCGGTTCAGGAGGTATTCGCCGAGTCCCTCAGCGCTGGCGGCACCACGTTCGACAGCCTGTACGTGAACGTGAACGGTCAGAGCGGCTATTTCGAGCGGTCCCTGGCCGTCTACGGCCGGGCCGGCCAGCCGTGCCCCCGGTGCGGGACGCCGGTCCGGCGGGACCCGTTCATGAACAGGTCTGCTTTCAGCTGTCCGAGGTGCCAGCCGCGCCCGCGGACGAGGCCGTGATCCCGGGCGATCAGGCTCGGCTTACCGCGTGGGTGGAGGGCCGGGTTCAGGGTGTCGGCTTCCGCTGGTGGGCACGCGCGCGGGCGCTTGAGCTCGGCCTGGTGGGCTGGGCGGAGAACCTCGAAGACGGGCGAGTCCGGGTCATAGCCGAAGGCGCCGCAGCCGCCTGCGCTGAGCTGCTGACCTTGCTCGAGGGTGGGGAAACACCCGGCCGGGTGGTGAGGGTGACGCACCGGTGGGACGAGCCTCACGGGGGCCTGGCTGGCTTTGCCGAGAGATGAGCGCTCACTTCACTGGCCGCGTGACCTGCGCAATCGTCAACTTGACCGGATACCCATCGCGGTGGGACCATGGATGTGTTACCGCGCGCAAGGCTGCGCTTCTCCTGCGGTCTGTAAATGCGCGCCCACTCTGGTCACTCAGTGTGGAGGACCTCATAAAATGGCGAAGGCTCTTTATGGCCACGTCGGCGGCCCGGATCCGCGCATGGTCTCAGAGATGCGCCGCCTGCAACAGCGAGTACGCGATCTCGAAGCCGAGCTTGCCAGGCTACATGAGGAGAACGACGTGCTTGCCGCTGAGGTGGGGCATGACCTGATGCTTCCGGTTCGCGAGCCTGCGCTCACCTGACGAGTGTCGGCTGGCCGCAGCGAACGGAGGGGCGCCTGAACCCAGGCGTCCCTCTTTGCCTGCCGTAGGGCTAGATGATGGCCGCGCCCGGGCGCGAACGCGCCACTGCCGGCGGCGGGCCGCCCGCGCCGGCAGTGGCTGGTACTGATCCTGGGCTGATGCGCGGTCCGGGGGCCGCGGTCAGCCTGTGATCATCCGGAGGTCAGGGATCCGCACAGGCCGCCCAGGGACAGGAAGCCCCAGCTCTCGATGGTGGTGGTGTCCTTGCAGACCACACCCGACGGTCCGAAAGATGGTCGTCAGCGGGCCGGCCGGGATCTTCGGTGCGGCGGCAGTCCCGGCGTTGAGCACCACGTTGTACACCACGCGTGTGAAGATCTTGGTGGACGCGTCGGTGGTGAACGCCGTGCTGATCGTGCCGGGCGTGCCGGTCGTGATCACCGAGACATTGGAGATCTTCTCTGGCTCCTTCAGCGCCCCGATGCCGAAGCCTCGGCGAGCGCCGGGCCGAGCCCGGCACCCAGGGCGGTCGCGGCGGCTGCCGTCACTACGGCGATCTTCGAGACAAAGCGCTTCGGCCCTTCGGCTGACAAGCCGGCGATTAAGTTATTTAGATGAACGTTGCGTGAACAGTGCGGTGGGTAAGGTGGCCGAGCCTGGCCGCGGGTAGCCCGGGTAGCCCAGGGCAGTCCAGGTGTGCTTCCCGCAAGTGGCTTATACCCGGCCATTGTCTGGCGGCCTGCGGCTCGGATCCACGGGACTGACCCTGGCTCGCGGTAAGGTGCGACGAGCGGCGCGGCCGCACGGCTGGACCGGCGGGAGTTGGCGGGGAGGCGCGGCCGGCTAGGCGGGGCGGCGGGCGAGGCGGGGTGTTCCCGGAGGAGGAGAGCTGCCAGGTGTACCTGAAAGCGCTCACCCTGCGCGGGTTCAAGTCGTTCGCCTCGGCCACCTCGCTGCGGTTCGAGCGCGGGATCACGTGCGTCGTCGGGCCCAACGGGTCAGGGAAGTCGAATGTGGTCGACGCGTTCTCCTGGGTCATGGGCGAGCAGGGCGTCAAGCCGCTGCGCGGCGGCAAGATGGAGGACGTCGTGTTCGCCGGGACCGCGGGCCGGCCGCCGCTGGGCCGGGCCGAGGTCACCCTGACGATCGACAACAGCGACGGCGCGCTGCCCATCGACTACGCCGAAGTCACCATCAGCCGGCTGCTGTTCCGGTCCGGCCAGAGCGAGTACGCGATCAACGGCGACCAGTGCCGCCTGCTCGACGTGCAGGAACTGCTGTCCGACACCGGCCTGGGCCGGGAAATGCACGTGATTGTGGGCCAGGGCCAGCTTGATGAGGTGCTGAACGCCGGGCCTGACGCGCGGCGGGCGCTGATCGAGGAAGCGGCCGGGGTACTCAAGCACCGCAGGCGCAAGGAGAAGGCGCTGCGCAAGCTGGACGCGATGCAGGCCAACCTGACCCGGCTGGTCGACCTGACCGCGGAGATCGGCCGTCGGCTCAAGCCACTCGGCCGGCAGGCCGAGATCGCCCGCAAGGCGGCGGTGATCCAGGCTGACCTCCGCGACGCACGGCTGCGGTTGCTCGCCGATGACTACGCCACGCTGGCCGCGGAACTCGAGCGCGACGAGAACGACGAGGTGGCCACGGCGGCCAGGCGGGCCGAGCTGGAGGTCGGCCTGGCCCAGGCCCGCAGCGCCGAGGCCGATCTGGAGAGCGCGGAGCAGCAGCATGCCCCGCGGCTAGCCGCGGCCCAGGACGCTTTCTTCGGGCTCTCGGGCCTTGCCGAGCGCCTGCGCGGCGTGCTCAGCCTGGCCAGCGAGAGGTACCGGCATCTTTCCGCTCCTCCCGAGCCGCCGCGGCCGGGCCGGGATCCCGATGAGCTCGACGCGGAGGCGGCCAGGCTGCGCGAGCAGGAGGAGGCGCTGCGGGACCGGCTGGGCGCCGCCCGGGATCAGCTAGGCGCTGTCGTGGCCGAGCGAGCAGCCGCCGAGACCGCGCTGGCCGAGACCGAGCAGCGGCTCGCCGACCAGGCCCGGGCCGCCGCCAAGCGAGCAGAACGGCTGGCCCGGCTGCGCAGCCAGGTCGGGGCGGCGCGCAGCAGGCTGGCCGCCGCTCAGGAGGAGGCGGGCCGGCTGGCCTCGGCCTACGAGCAGGCGCGCTCTCGTGCGGAGCAAGCCCAGCACGAGTATGGCCAGCTCCAGGACGTCGTGTCCGGCCGCGAGCAGGGCCGGGCCGACTTGGCCGCCGCGCACGATCGCGCAGCGGCCGCCCTGGCGCGGGCGTCAAGCCGGACGGCGCAGCTGCGCACCGCCGAGCACGAGGCCAGCGATGCCCGGGCCGCGCTGCGGGCGCGCACCCAGGCGCTGCAGGAAGCGGTCACGCAGGGCGCCGACGCATCGGGCGCGTTGCTGGCCGAGCCGGGCCGGTTCACCGGCGTGCTCGGTTCGGTGGCCAACATGCTGACCGTGGAGGACGGCGCGGCCGACGCGATCACCGCGGCACTCGGCGCCGCCGCCACCGCGGTGGCCGTGGCCGACCTGGATGGGGCCGCGTCCATTCTGGCCGCGTTGAAGAGCGAAAACTCCGGCCAGGCCACGCTGGTCATCGCGGATGGCCGGCCTGGCCCGGCGCTGGCGCCGGGCCGTGGGCCGGACCGGGATGGCGGCGTCCGCAATGCTCTCGACCTGGTCAAGGCCCCGGCTGAGCTGGCCGGAGCGATCGAGCATCTGCTGGCCGGAATTCTGGTCGCCCCGGACCTGCGGCAGGGCCTGGAGCTGGTCCGGGAGGATCCGCGGCTGCGCGTCGTGACCAGGGACGGCGACCTGATCGGCGCGTACTGGGCGCGCGGGGGATCGGCCGGGGCGCCGAGCCTGCTCGGGCTGCGCGCGGCTGCCCAGGAGGCGGTCAGCGGGCTTGGCGAGGCCGAGCATCGCTGCCAGCGAGCCGAGCGGGAGCTAGCCGACGCCGCCGAGGACGAGGACTCAGCCCGGCAGGCGCTGGCCGAGACGCAGGCCGGGCTGCAGGAGGCCGACGCCGCGGCCGCCGAGACATCCGGCCGCCTGGGCACGCTGGCCGGTGCCGCGCGAGCTGCGCAGGACGAGGCCGGCCGGCTGGCCGCAGCGATCGCGTCGGCGGAGCGCGCGCGAGAGAAGGATCTGGCCCAGCTCGCGGACCTGCAGGGGAAGCTGGCGATCGAGGAGGCCGATGGCCCGGCGGGACCGGGCGCCGAGGTGGCCAGCGAGTCGCGGACCGCGCCGGGTGGTGAGAGCGCGGTGGGCCAGGAGGACGCGGCGGGCCCGGACGGCGCGGCGGGAGACAAGGCCGCGCTGGCCGCGGGGGCCATGGTCGCCAGAAACGCCGAGATGGAGGCCAGGCTGGAGGTAAGGACCCTGGAGGAGCGGCTGCGGGCGGTCGCAGGCCGCGGTGACGCGCTCGCTTCGGCGGCTGCCGCGGAGCGCCAGGCCATCCAGCGAGCCAAGGCCAGAAGCATCCGCCGGGCACATGAGGCGGCCGTGGCCGACGCGGTTGCCTCCGGCGCAACGACCGCGCTGGCCGCCATCGAGCGATCCCGGGCCCTGGCCGACTCCGAGCGGCAGGCCGCCGAGCGGGCCAGCCACGGGCGCGATGGCGAGCTGAAGACCGTCCGGGCCAGAATCCGCGAGCTGACCGCCGAACTCGACACCGCGGTGAGCACCGCCCACGGCGCCGAGATGGAGCGAGCCGCCCGCCGGATGAAGCTGGAGCAGGTCGCCGTGCGGGCGACTGAGGAGTTCGCGATCGACCCCGAGACGCTGATCGCGGAGTACGGCCCGGACGTCGAGATCCCCGCCGCGGATGAGGGCCAGATGGCGACGGCCTACGACCGGGCGGCGCAGGAGCGGCGGGCCCAGTCCGCGCAGCGCCTGCTCGACCAGCTGGGCAAGGTGAACCCGCTGGCTCTGGAGGAGTTCTCAGCGCTCGAGGAGCGGCACGCTTTCCTGTCGAACCAGCTGGAGGACCTGAAGAAGACCCGGCGCGACCTGCTGACCGTGGTCAAGGAAGTCGACGACCGGGTGCAGCAGGTCTTCGCCTCGGCCTACGAGGACACGGCCAGGGAGTTCGAGGACATCATCGGCCGGCTGTTCCCCGGCGGCGAGGGCAGGCTGTTCCTCACCGAGCCTGACGACCTGCTCGTCACCGGGATCGAGATCGAGGCCAGGCCGCCTGGCAAGAAGGTCAAGCGACTGTCGCTGCTGTCCGGCGGCGAGCGCGCGCTGACCGCGATCGCCTTCGTGGTGGCGATCTTCAAGGCCCGGCCATCACCGTTCTACGTCCTTGACGAGGTCGAGGCCGCGCTGGACGATGCCAACCTGCAGCGGCTGCTGCAGATCTTCGCTGAGCTCAGGGACATCTCGCAGCTCATCATCGTGACGCACCAGCAGCGGACCATGGAGGTCGCGGACACGCTGTACGGGATCAGCATGCGCGGCGATGGCGTCTCGACGGTCGTCAGCCAGCGGCTGAGGGAGCCGGAGAGCGCGTGATCGGAGGGCGACGGGCCGGCAGCCGGTGGATGGGGCCCGAGCGAGCGGGGAACACCACCTGAATCGGGCGGCCGGTGGGCTGGCGGAAACCGCCCGGGTGTCTGCGAGACTGGGGCGGTCATGGAAGAGCTAATTATCACCATCGTTGCCGTTGTCGTTGTGGTCGGCGGCGGCAGCGGGGCTTTCCTGCTCCGCTCCCGCCGCAGGCCGTCCGCACCGGATCGCACTCCGGGCCCGGGCGGGCCTTCGGGCGCCACCGGCACCGCGCAGGCCACGCGGCCGGCCAGCACCACCGGGACCGTTGAGCCCGGCGCGGGCACGGTGCTGCCCCCGGAACCGGAAGTGGCCGCCCCACCCGCCCGGCGGCCAGCTCCCCCAGCCGAGAAGCCGCCGCCATCAGCCGGGCGGCTGGTCCGGCTGCGCAGCAGGCTGGCCCGGTCCCAGTCCGCGCTCGGCGGGGTCCTGCTCGGCCTGCTCTCCTCCGATCACCTGGACGAGCAGACGTGGGACGAAATCGAGGAGACGCTGATAGCGGCTGACATGGGAGTGGCCCCGGCCCAGCAGGTCGTCGAGGATCTGCGCACCGAGGTCAAGGTGGCCGGCACCCGGGACGCCGAGTCGGTCAGGACGCTTCTGCGGAATGAGCTGCTGGCTCAGGTCGGCGTGGACATGGACCGGTCGCTGCACACCGCCCGGCACGGAGACCGGCCCGCGGTCGTGCTCGTGGTCGGGGTCAACGGGACCGGGAAGACGACGACGTGCGCCAAGCTCGCGCGCGTGCTGATCGGCGACGGGCAGAGCGTGCTCCTGGGCGCGGCCGACACGTTCCGGGCCGCGGCCGCTGACCAGCTGCAGACCTGGGGTGACCGGGTGGGCGCCAAGGTGGTCCGTTCCGACCGCGAGGATGCCGACCCGGCCAGCGTCGCCTTCGATGCCGTGAACCAGGGCATCGAGCAAGGCGTCGACGTGGTCATCGTGGACACGGCGGGACGGCTGCACACCAAGGCCGGGCTGATGGATGAGCTGGGCAAGATCAAGCGGGTGATCTCCCGGCATGCCACGGTGGACGAGGTGCTGCTCGTGCTGGACGCCACGACCGGCCAGAACGGCCTGCGGCAGGCACGCGTGTTCGCCGAGGTGGTCGACGTCACCGGGGTAGTCCTGACCAAGCTGGACGGCACGGCCAAGGGCGGGATCGTGGTCGCCGTGCAGCGCGAGCTGGGCGTGCCAGTGAAGCTGGTCGGCCTCGGCGAGGGCCCGGATGACCTGGCGCCGTTCGAGCCCGAGGCGTTCGTCGACGCCATCCTCGGCAGCTAGAACGTCACTTATCAACCGACTCAGTCATAATCACGGCTATTATGTCCCGTTTTGCGGTCACGTTTTCCATGATAAGTCGAGTTGATCATGGAAGCCGCGGGGCGCGGCGATCCGCTATAGGGCGGAAGCTGCGGTCGGTGACTTTATCCTGCAAGTAGCCGGATGCAATTTGCGATAGGCTTATCTCCTCCTTGGGGGGAGGATCGTTGGACATCGCGCGCCTAAAGGAAAGCTTCGCCCGGGTCGCCATGCACGGCGACGAGGTCGCCCTGTTCTTCTACTCTGATCTGTTCCTCAGGCACCCCGAGATGAGGGAGCTGTTCGGCGTTTCAATGGCGGCGCTGCGCGGTCACCTGCTTGAGGCGCTGGCCACGATCGTCTCCGACGTCGAGGACACCGACCGGCTCACGGCCTTCCTGCAAGCCTTAGGCCGCGACCACAGGAAGTTCGGCACGCTCCCCGCTCACTATGAGCCGGTCGGCACGAGCCTGCTCACCACCCTGGCCCAATTCAGCGGGCCAGACTGGACCCCGGAGCTCGCCGCTGACTGGCAGGCCGCCTACGGCCTGGTCGCAAAGTTCATGACCGAATCGGCAGCGGCGGACGCGAAGGTGAACCCGCCCTTCTGGGACGCGACCGTCCTGTCCCATGAACTGCGGACGTTCGACACCGCGGTCTTCCGGGTCGTCACCATGGACGCTCTCAGCTATCGGGCCGGCCAGTCGGTTGCGATCGAGTCCAGCTTGCGGCCCAGGATCTGGCGGTTCTACTCGATCGCCAACCCACCCCGGCCGGACTCGGCGCTGGAGTTCCACGTCCGCGTGATCGACGGCGGCGCGCTGAGCCTGGCGCTGGCCCGGGGGCTCGCCCCGGGCGCGCGGCTGCGGCTGGGGCCGCCGGTCGGCTCGCTCACCCTCGACACCCGCCCCGGCCGCCAGGTGCTGTTGGTGGCCGGGAGCACCGGCCTGGCCCCGCTGAAGGCCATCGCGGGGCAGATCGCCGAGCTGGCCGATCCGCCCGAGGTGCACATGTTCGTTGGCGCGCAGCGGGAAGACGGCCTGTACGACCTGCCGGATCTGAAGAAACTCGCCGCTGAGGCGCCCTGGCTGACCATCACGCCGTGCGTGTCCGACGACCCGGGCTATCCGGGGGAGCGCGGGACGCTGCCGGACGTCGTGGCGCGGTCAGGCACGTGGGCCGACCACGATGCCTACCTCGCCGGGCCGACGGCCATGGTGGAAGCGATGGCGGCCAGGCTGTCGTCGCTGGGCGTTCCCGAGAGCCAGGTTCACGTCGAAGATTTCGGTTGGAGCGAGCCATGCCCGTGACGTCACGAACCGACAACAGGCTGACGCCGGACGCGGTCCAGTCGGTCACCTTCCCGTCCGCCCGGCTTGGCCGGCGAGGGCTCGACGAAGAGCACGTCTGGGCCTTCTGCGCTCAGGTCGAAAGGGAACTGGTCAGGCTGTTCAACGAGCGGACGACGCTGACCGACGAGGTGCAGCGGCTGCGACGGCGGGTGCTCGGGCTCACCGGCGACGATGCCGGGTCGGGATACCGGCCGGACGACGCGCACGTCCAGGCGGTGCGCATCCTGTCCAAGGCGCAGCAGACCGCGGACCGCTACGTGGCCGACGCCCAGGAGTACAGCCGGCAGCTGGCCCAGGACGCCCGGCGCCGCCGGGACGAGATTCTGTCCGAGGCCAGGTCTCACGCCGCGGCCATGCTCGATGAGGCGCACGGCGAAGCCAGCCGCGCGGCCGAGGCCGCGCTGGCCGCGCCGCCGGGTTCCGCGGAGAACCAGCCCGGCGCCGACCCCAGCGAGCTTCAGGCCGAGCTGGTCTACCTGCGCACGTTCAGCGACGTGTACCGCACCCACCTGCACGCCTACCTCGACGCGCTGCTCCGCAACGTCGAGGAATGGGAGCGTGCCGAGAAGATCTCCCTGAACGCCGCCCGCGCCAGCCTGTCTGGCCCGCCGCACAATCCGCAGGCTTCCCCGCCGACCGGATAGCCTGGAGCACGGGCCCGCGTCAGACCGGACCCGCGTGCCCGGTCCTCGCCCGGCCCAGGACCGAGGTGTGTGGGTGTTTTGCGGGCCCGATCAGCGACGAGCCATGCGCGAGGACGGCAGCCAGACGTGTTCGAGACACTTTCCGATCGACTGACCCAGGTCTTCTCCTCGCTGCGCGGGCAGGGACGGCTATCCGCGGCGGACATCGACGCCACCACCCGTGAGATCAGGATCGCGCTGCTGGAAGCCGACGTCGCGCTCCCGGTCGTCCGGCAGTTCATCGCGCGCGTCAAGGAACGGGCGTCCGGCGCGGAGGTCTCGGAGGCGCTGAACCCCGCGCAGCAGGTCATCAAGATCGTCAACGAGGAGCTCGTCGAGATCCTCGGCGGTGAAGCGCGGCGGCTTACCTTCGCCAAGGTGCCGCCGACCGTGATCCTGCTGGCCGGACTCCAGGGTTCCGGCAAGACCACGCTGGCGGCCAAGCTGGCGCTGTGGCTGCGCCGGCAGGGGAACACCCCGATGCTGGTCGCTGCGGACCTGCAGCGGCCCAACGCGGTCCAGCAACTGCAGGTTGTGGGCGAGCGCGCGGGCGTGCCGGTCTTCGCGCCGTCGCCGGGCAACGGCGTCGGCGACCCGGTCGAGGTGGCCCGTGCCTCGATCGACGAGGCCAAGCGCCGGATGCAGAACATCGTCATCATCGACACCGCTGGCCGGCTGGGCATCGACGAAGAGATGATGCAGCAGGCGGTCGCGATCAGGGACGCCGTCGATCCGGACGAGATCCTGTTCGTGGTCGACGCCATGATCGGCCAGGACGCGGTGGCGACCGCGCAGGCGTTCCTCGACGGTGTCGGCTACGACGGTGTCGTCCTGACCAAGCTCGACGGCGACGCGCGGGGCGGCGCGGCCCTTTCCATCGCCCAGCTCACCGGCCGGCCGGTCATGTTTGCCTCGGCCGGGGAAAAGCTCGAGGATTTCGATCTCTTCCACCCCGACCGGATGGCTTCGCGGATCCTCGACCTGGGCGACATCCTCACCCTGATCGAGCAGGCCGAGCGCACCTTCGACCAGGACCAGGCGGCCTCGATGGCCGAGAAGCTGGCCTCGGGCGAGGGCTTCACGCTCGAGGATTTCGTCGAGCAACTGGCCATGGTGCGCAAGCTCGGGCCGATCGGCAACCTGCTCGGCATGCTGCCCGGGGCCGCTCAGAACCGGGAGATGCTCAGCCAGGTCAGCGACAAGGACCTGGACCGGGCGGCGGCGATCATCAACTCGATGACGCCCGGGGAGCGCCGCAATCCGAAGATCATCAATGGCTCGCGGCGGGCCCGGATCGCGGGCGGCTCGGGGGTCGCGGTCGGCGAGGTGAGCTCGCTCATCACCAGGTTCCTCGAGGCCCAGAAGATGATGCGGCAGATGATGGGCATGCCGGGCATGCGGCGCGGCGCCCAGAAGGCCGCCCGCAAGTCGAAGAAGAAGGCCAAGGGCGGGCGGCCGGGAGGCAGCGTGGCCAGCCGCGCCGCGTCGGGCAGCCGCCCCGGCGGCCCCGCCGGGCTTCCCACCGGTCCCGGCCCGATGACGCCGGGCTCAATTCCCGGGCTGCCGGACGGGTTCGGCGGGCCCGGTGGCGACGGAGGATTCAAGCTGCCGCCGGGATTCGGTACCCCGCAGCCGAACCTGCCACCGGGGCTGCGCGGCCCGGTGCCGAACCGGCGCGGCCGCCCGGGCAAGAAGGGCAGGTAGCCTGGTGGTTGCCGCTGGGCGAGCCGTGACGGGGAAGGGCAGGTAGCCTGGTGGTTGCCGCTGGGCGAGCGGTGCTGACTCCTGGGCTCGCGACATCTGGCAGAATGTGATCGCGACGGTGACTTCGCGGGACCCTCTCTTGCCCGCGCAGCCGCTTCCAAGGGCAGCGCCCGCCGGTCCCCACCCGACGCGCCCGCCGCCCACAACGAAACTTCTGGGAGAAGACCGCACCCGTGGCTGTAAAGATCAAGCTGAAGCGCCTGGGCAAGATCCGGGCGCCGTACTACAGGATCGTGGTCGCCGATTCCCGCACCAAGCGGGATGGGCGAGCGATCGAGGAGATCGGCAAGTACCACCCGAAGGCTGAGCCGTCCTTCATCGAAGTCAAGTCGGATCGGGCCCAGCACTGGCTGTCCGTGGGGGCGCAGCCCACCGACCCGGTCAGGAAGATCCTTGAGATCACCGGCGACTGGCAGCGGTTCAAGGGCCTGCCCGGTGCCGAGGGGACGCTGAAGACCGCGGCGCCCAAGGAAGACCGCAGAGAGATCTTCGCCGCCGCGGTCAAGGAGACCCTGGGGGACGCGGCCCCGAAGGGCCGCGGCAAGTCGGCCGGCTCTGGCCGGGACTCCGACTCCGCGGCGGACAAGGGCGGCCGGGCAGCGGCCAAGGATGGCTCGCAGTCCAAGGCTGAGAAGCCAGCCCGGGCCAAGGACGCCAAGGACAAGGCCAAGAGCAGCGAGGCGAAGGACGCGACGGCTGACGCAGACGCTGCGCCGAAGACCAGCACGGCCGAGGACGGCAAAGCCAAGGCCAGCAAGGCCGAGGACAGCAAGGCCAAGGCCAACAAGGCCGAAGACGGCAAAGCTGAGGACGGCAAGGCCAAGGCCAGCAAGGCTGAGGACGGCAAGGCCGAAGAGACCAAGGCTGAGGACGGCAAGGCTGAGGACGGCAAGGCCGAAGACAGCAAGGCCGAAGACAGCAAGGCCGAGTCCGACTCCGCCGCCGTAGCCGCCGACGCGGATTCCGCGAGCAGGGACTGACGTGCTCGAAGAGGCTCTCGAGCACCTGGTGCGCGGCATCGTGGAGTACCCGGACGATGTTCGCGTGGATAGCCGCGGGCTGCGCCGGGGCCGGGTCCTCGAGGTGCGCGTGCACCCCGAGGATCTCGGCAAGGTCATCGGCCGCGGGGGACGGACCGCGCGGGCGCTGCGTACGGTGATCGGCTCGCTGGCTGGCAACGCGTACGTCAGGGTCGACCTCCTGGACACTGACGAGATCCGCTAGCCGGGCAAAATGCAGCTGGTCGTCGGCCGGGTAGGCCGGCCGCACGGAATCCGCGGTGAGCTGACCGTGCAGGTGCACACCGACGATCCGGACCTGAGGTTCGCGGCTGGCTCCGTCCTGGCCACGGAGCCGGCCGAGCGGGGCCCGCTGACCATTTCCTCGTCCCGCTGGCACTCGGGACGCCTGCTGGTCACGTTCGCCGGCTGCGCGGACCGGACCATGGCCGAGGAGCTGCGCGGGACCCTGCTGGTGATGGACTCGGCCGAGGTGGGCCCCACCGCTGACCCGGACGAGTTCCACGACTACCAGCTGATCGGGCTCGAGGTTGTGACCGTGACCGGCGACCCGGTCGGAGCGGTCACGGACGTGCTGCACCAGGGCCAGAACCTGCTGGTGGTCCGGCCCGCGCCGGACCACCCCGGCCGCGAAGAGATCCTGGTGCCGTTCGTCGAGGCCATAGTGCCGGAGGTCGACGTCAAGGCCGGGCGCCTGGTCATCGACCCGCCCCCCGGCCTGCTCGACCTCGGCGCTCTCGGTTAGGCAGGTGGCGTAACGTTCAAGATAGATATCATCACGATTTTTCCCGACTATTTCGCGCCGCTGCAGGTTTCGCTGATCGGCAAGGCGGCCCAGCGGGGTGACATCGGGTTCGGCGTTCATGACCTGCGGGGATGGGCGCATGACGTGCACCACTCGGTGGACGACGCCCCGTTCGGCGGCGGGCCAGGGATGGTGATGAAACCCGAGCCCTGGGGCGAGGCGCTCGATGCTCTGGTCCCGCAGGGCGAGACGGCCCGCCTGGTGCTGCCGAGCCCGGCCGGGGTGCCCTTTACCCAGGGAATGGCGGCCCGGTACGCGCAGGAAAGCCACCTTGTTTTCGCCTGCGGCCGGTACGAAGGGATCGACGCGCGGGTCGCCGATGAGGCGCGGGCCAGGATGGCCGTGGACGAGGTGACGATCGGCGACTACGTGCTGGCCGGAGGCGAGCCGGCCGTGCTGGTCATGATCGAGGCCGTGTGCCGGCTGCTGCCCGGCGTCATGGGCAACGCCGACTCCGCGTCGGACGACTCGTTCGGCGGTGGCTGCGGCCCGATGGCCGGGATCGTCGAGGGGCCCGCTTACACCAGGCCGCGCGTCTGGCGCGGGCGGGAGGTCCCGCCGGTGCTGCTGTCCGGCGATCACGGGGCCATCGCCCGCTGGCGCCGCGACGCCGCGCTGCGCCGGACGGCGGCCAATCGCCCGGACCTGGCCGCCCAGCTGACCACCGAGGTGCTCGACTCCCGCGACCGTGCGGTACTCTCGGAGGCTGGCTTTCCATTCAGTGGGCCAGATATGGCAGACTGAAGCAGCCGCCGCGCCATCTGTGAGCCAAGCAGGGCACGGCCGGGAGCCATACCACCCAGAGACCGACTCAACGCGTTCGCAGGCGTGCGCGTGATGACGAACGAGGAACTGTAGCGATGCACACCGCGATTGCCGAGCTGGAGCAGGCACAGATCCGATCTGACATCCCGGAATTCCGGCCGGGTGACACGCTAAAGGTCCACGTTCGGGTGGTTGAGGGCAGCCGGTCCAGGATCCAGGTGTTCCAGGGCGTCGTCCTGCGCCGCCAGGGCGGTGGCGCCCGCGAGACCTTCACCGTCCGCAAGATCAGCTATGGCGTGGGCGTGGAGCGGACCTTTCCCGTGCACAGCCCGTCCCTCGACAAGATCGAGGTAGTCACCCGCGGCCGGGTGCGCCGGGCCAAGCTGTACTACCTGCGCTCGCTGCGCGGCAAGGCGGCCCGGATCAGGGAACGCCGCGAGCCGGCCCGCTAGGCCAGCCGACCGCTGCATGGCCGGAGAAGATTCGGCCGACAAGCCGCGAGGGCCGCGTCATGGCTAGGCTCGGAGTCGATGGTGAACGGTGAGCAGGACGACTTCAAATACATCCTGGCCGATACCGATTCAGGCGACCGGTCAGACGGCGTGCCCACGGTGGAGTCTGATCCAGAACGGGTAGCCTCGCCCGCGGCTGGAACGGCCGGGCCGGACGGGACAGATGGTTCGCCGGCGCGGCCGGCGCCTGGCTCGCGGCCGAAGCCGGGGTCGCGGTCGCGGAAGGGCCGGTCCTTCTGGCGCGAACTGCCGGTGCTGATCGTGGTCGCGCTGGCGATCGCGCTAGTGATCAAGACGTTCGTGGTCCAGGCGTTCTACATACCGACCGGGTCGATGCAGAACACGCTGGAGATCGGCGACAAGGTTCTGGTCAACAAGCTCGTCTATCACTTCCGCTCCATCCAGCCGGGCGACATCATCGTGTTCAACGGGGACGGCTCGTGGGAGCCGGAGCCCACGCCAGGGCCGCCGAGCTCTGATCCCGTGGTGCGGCTGTATGACGCGACCCTGAACCCGCTGTTCCACTCGATCTCCGGCCTGTTCGGGACGGCTCCGGGACAGACCGACTTCATCAAGCGGGTGATCGGCGTTCCGGGCGACCACGTCGCCTGCTGCAACGCCAGCGGGGACGTGACCGTCAACGGCGTGGCCCTGCACGAGCAGTCTTACCTGTTCCCGGGCAATCCTCCGTCGATGACGCATTTCAGCATCACCGTGCCGTCCGGCCGGCTCTGGGTCATGGGCGATCACCGGAGCATCTCCTGGGACTCCCGCGGCCACATGCAGGATCCCGGCGACGGCACCATCCCGGAGAACATGGTGATCGGCCGGGCATTCATGATCGTGTGGCCACCCAGCCGGTGGCGGATTCTGCCGATTCCGTCCACGTTCGGCCAGCCAGGAATCAATGCGCCCAGCAAGTCGGCCGCGTCGGGCCAGGCGGCTGCGGCGGCCAGAGTGGTGGCCGCGGGCACGGCTGTAGCGCCCTCGTCGCCGTACCTGCCGCTGGAGGCCGGCTTCGTCGTAGCGCTGCCGCTGACCTGGCTGCAGCGCCGGGTGCGGCGCCGGCTGGGTGAGCGCATGAGGCGCCGGTGACGCCATGGAAAGGGCTGTGCTGCGGCATCCGGGCTACACGCCCCGGCGTGGCTGCGGCCTGACCGGATACGAGCGGATCCTGGCCCGGGCCGGGCTGGCGCCGGTGGCCGGGATCGACGAGGCCGGCCGCGGGGCCTGCGCCGGGCCGCTCGTGGTCGCGGCGGTCACGCTGGATCCGCGGCGAAGGTCCGGGCTGGCCGGGGTGGCCGACTCCAAGGCGCTGACCGCCGCCGCCCGCGAGACCGCCTACCGGGACATAGTGGCGCGCGCCCTGGCCTGGCACGTGGTGGTGATCCCGTCCGGCGATATCGACAAGCTGGGGCTGCACGTGTGCAACGTGACCGGCATGCGGCGCGCGCTGGCCGGGCTGGGCAGCAGGCCGGGCTACGTGCTGACCGACGGGTTCCCGGTCCGCGGCCTGGCCGTCCCCGCGCTGGCCATGTGGAAGGGCGATGAGGTCGCGGCGTGCGTGGCTGCCGCCTCGATCGTGGCCAAGGTGACCAGGGACGGCATCATGAAAGACCTTCACCAGCAGTACCCGCAGTACGGCTTCGCCCGGCATAAGGGATATTCCACGCCGAGCCACATGGCTGCCCTGACCGAACATGGCCCGTGTCCCGAGCACCGCACGTCCTTCGCCAACGTGGTCGAGGTGATCCGGTCGCGCGGCGGCGTGCCGGTGGCCGCGATCCAGGAGCCACCCGATGAGGAGACACAGGAGCCACCCGATGAGGAGACACAGGAGCCGGCCGGGGAAGAGGCAGAATGGGCCTATGGTTGATCTCACCGGGACTGCGCTTGTGTGGCGTGGGCCGTGACCGCCGCCGCACAGCGGCATCGGTCAGAACGGAGGGACGCGTATGAGCGCGGAGGATCTCGAGAAGTACGAGACGGAGATGGAGCTGCAGCTCTACCGTGAGTACCGCGACGTGGTCGGGCTGTTCAGCCACGTGGTCGAGACCGAGCGCCGCTTCTACCTCACCAACCAGGT
>Ga0335075_10001409_pt1 | contig 39778 bp, 33 predicted proteins | sample Lox_Sample_24_FD_206723 | JGI IMG/M metagenome (GOLD analysis project Ga0335075, IMG submission 206723) | Soil microbial communities from Loxahatchee National Wildlife Refuge, Florida, United States - Lox_Sample_2.4 | ecosystem: Environmental > Terrestrial > Soil > Wetlands | place: USA... | reverse complement strand
GCCGGACGAGATCTCGACTTCGTGGAACGGCAGCCCGAGTTTGTCGGCCCACGCACGCGCCGCGTTGCGCTCGTCCTGCACGGGCCGGCCCGGGTATCCGACGGAGAACGCGTGCACGGGCCTGGAGCTGTGCTTCGCGGCCATCGCGGCGATCAGGCTCGAATCGACACCGCCGCTCAGCGCGATACCGATCGGCACTTCCGACCGCACGACGATCGACGCGATCGACTCCAGCTCGGCGCGGATCAGCTCGCCGGGATCGCCGCTGACCGGCGCGGCTTTCAGCAGGTCCCAGTACGGGATCTCGAGCACCTGCCAGCCGTCGACGTCGATGATCAGCAGGTGGCCGGCGCGCAGCTTGGTGATGCCGCGCACCGCGGTCGCGGGCTCGGGGATCCAGCCGTAATGCAGATAGTCGTGGACCGCCGCGGCGTCGAGCTCGAAGCCGGTGCCGCCCGCGGCCAGCAGCACCTTCAGCTCCGACGCGAAGACGATGCGGTCCGCCGTGCGGTGCAGGTACAGCGGCTTCTCGCCCAGGCGGTCGCGGCCGAGCACGAGACGGCGGCGCGACTGGTCCCACAACGCGAACGCGAACATGCCGCGCAGGCGGTGCACGAACTCGAGCCCGTGATCCTCGTACAGGTGCAGGATCGATTCGCAGTCGCTGCCGGTGCGGTACTGGTGCCCCCTCGCTTCGAGGCCGGCGCGCAGCTCGACGAAGTTGTAGACCTCGCCGTTCGCGATCAGCGCCAGCGACCGATCCTCGTTGCGCAGCGGCTGCTGGCCGCCGGCCACGTCGATGATGCCGAGCCGGCGCATCGCCATGAACAGGTGCGCACGATTGTCAGGCGAACCGCCGGCGAGGAATTCTCCCGCGCCATCCGGGCCGCGATGCGCCATGGCGCGATTCGCGGCGCGGATCGCCGCCATGTCGCCGTTGCGCAGTGGCTCGCGGCTGATGACGCCGGCTATGCCGCACATTCGCTGGGCCTCGAATCAACGTGTCTCGATGTCATGGATTCCACGGCGCGCTTGTCATTGTTCGGTAAATTTCGCGCGCCAGACTTTGCGGGCTCGGTCTTACGTCGTTGTTGCGCAACGTACCCGAGCCGCTGCGAGAGCCGGTTAACTATTTATGACAGTCATTGGCGAGCCATGGGTCGACATCCTGCAGCCCGTGGTCCCGCACTATCGACTGCCGTTGTTCGACTCATTGTTCGACCGGCTGAACGGCAAGCTGCGCGTCCGCGCGAGCCGCAACGATGGCGGCATGATTTCGTCCGTCACCGTCCAGCGCCCCTGGCTCGATCTCGAGCACGACTGCGTGCCGCTGTTGCGCGGCCGGCTGTACTGGCAGCGCGACCTCACGCCGCGCGATGACGCGCGCCAGGGCGACGTCGCCGTCATCGCCGGCAATCCGCGCTACCTGAGCACGTTCCGTTTCGCCGAACGCGCGCGGCGGCGCGGCATGGGGCTGGTGTGGTGGGGTCACGGCTGGTCGCCGACGTCGACGCGGCTGCACGCGCGCATCCGCCATCGCCTCATGGCGCGCATGGACGCGGTGCTCGCGTACACCGAGGAGGAAGCCGTCGAGCTGCGCCGCATCCTGCCGAACGTCGCGGTGCTCGGTGCGCAGAACGCGATCGACCAGACGCCGATCCGCCGCGCGCGCGCCGAGTGGCCCGAGGCGCGGCTGCGCGGGTTCCGGACGACGCACGCGCTCGACGGCCGCCGCGTGCTGCTGTTCTGCGGCCGCCTGCGCCAGGAGATCTCGACCGGCATCGACCTGCTGATCGACGCGATGCCCGCGCTCGTGCGCAGCGATCCGTCGTGGCTGGTCGTCGTCGTCGGCGACGGAAAGGATCGCGAGCGGTTGGTGAAGCTGACCCGGCAACGCGGCGTGGCCGACAACTTCCGCTGGGTCGGCGCGGAGTACGAGGAAAACGCGCTGGCGCCGTGGTTCTTGTCGTCGCTGGGTTACGTCTATCCCGGTTCCATCGGGCTCGGCCTCCTGCATGCCTTCGGTTACGGTTTGCCCGTGATCACGCACAGCGACCGGCGCCGTCACGGGCCCGAGATCGCCGCGTTGATCCCCGACTGGAACGGCCTGGAGTTCGACGCCGCGTCGCCCGCGACGCTGGCCGACCAGGTGCTGCGCCTCTCGGGCGATCCGGCGCTGCGCGAGCGGCTCGGCCGCAACGCGCTCGAAACGGTGACGAGCCGTTACTCGATCGACGTCATGGTGGACCGCTTCGTGTCCGCGATCGACATCGCGCGCTCGAAGAGCTTGCGGAGCGGCGCGTGAGCGTGCGGATCGCGCACGTCATCCAGTCGATCGACCCGAAGTTCGGCGGTCCGTCGGCCGTGGTCATGCAGCTGGCGCGGGCGCAGGCGAAGCTCGGCGCCGAAGTGAGCATCGTCACCGTGTCGTCGGAGAACGAGCGGCGCTGTTTCGACGACTGGATCGCGCGGTTGGGAGCGGAGACGAACCTGCGGCTGGTGACCTGGCCGGGCGGCTGGATCCACAACCTGCGCGTCGACGCGCAGGTGCGCGAACTGCTGGAGCGCCACGACGTCGTGCACGTGCACGGCGTGTGGGATTCCCTCGTCACGCGCTGCCTGATGGCGCTCCGATCCGCGAGCGCGCGCCTGGTGCTCGCGCCGCACGGCATGTTGACGCGCTGGAGCCTCGGGCAGAAGGCCGCGAAGAAGACGCTGGTGTGGAACCTGTGGATGCGGTCGGCGCTGACGCGCGTCGACCGGTTCCACGTGTTGAACGACGGCGAGGGCCAGGAGCTGCGCGCGTTGCTGCCCGGTGCGTGCGTCGGCGTGTTGCCGAATGGCACCGATCTGCCGGCGCCGGCGGAACGCGGTGCCGCGCGCGAGTCGCGCCCCTACATCCTGTTCCTCGCGCGGCTGCATCCCGTGAAGGGACCCGAGCGCCTCGTCGATGCGTTCACCCACGCCGTGTCGGCCGGTAGTTTGCCCGCGGACCTGGGCCTCGTGATGGCCGGGCCCGATTTCGGCATGCTCGCCGAGCTGCGCGAGCGCGCCGCGCGACTCGGCATCGCGGACCGCGTCACGTTTCCCGGCGCGGTGTTCGGCGCGCAGAAGGAATCGTTGCTGAACGGCGCGCTGGCGCTGTGCCAGCCGAGCCGGCACGAAGGATTCAGCCTGACGTTGCTCGAAGCGCTGGCGCACGGCGTGCCGGTGATCACCACGCCCGAGAGCAACCTGCCGGCGCTGCTGGCCGTGGACGGCGGACTGGTCGTCGATGGCGACGTCGAGAGCCTGTCCGCGGCGCTGATCGCGCTGGTGGGGGATCCCGCGCGGCGCGAACGCATGGGCGCCGCGGGACGGGACCTGGTGGCGCGGCACTACACCTGGGACCAGGTCGCGAGCCAGTCGCTCGCGTTGTATGGCCACCGCGGCGGCGCCGCGCCGGATGCGAACGCGCCGGACCACCTGTCCGCCGCGCGCACCCACTGACTCCACGATGTTCGGCCTCGCCACCTACTCCGTCTTCATCGTCGCGCTGGTCATCGGCACGATCCGCCGCCCGGCCGTCGCCTTCGCCGGCGTGCTCTGTCTGTACGGCCTCAAGCAATGGGGACAGAACACGTCGGCGCTGCTCGTGCAGTACCGCATGGCGACGAACCTCATCGTCGGCGCGCTGGTGCTGGCCGCCGTCGCGATGCTCGCGTTCGGCAACCGCACGAAGTTCGATTTCCGGATGCCGACGAACTGGAAGTTCGCGGTGGCGCTGTACGTCTACGCGTTCGTCACGCTGTTCCTCGCGCCGGATTTCGAGGCGTCGTTGAAGCTGTGGACGCTGCAGTGGCCGTACATCGTGATCTTCGTCATCTTCCTGCCGCTGGTGCTGAACACGATGGCCGACGTGCGCACCGCGTTGACCGCCACGGTGCTCGTCGGCGGCGCCCTCTGCGCGCTGGCGCTGTTCGCCGGCAACTGGGGCCCGCGCGGCCTGATCATCCTCGGCGACCTCTACGAGCAGCAGACGAACCCGCTGGCGATCGCCAGCCTCGGCGGCACGGTGTTCCTCGGCGCGTTGTTCCTGATGCGGATGCCGCAGCCGATGTGGCGCAAGGCGCTGCTGATCCTGTTCATCCCGATCGGCATCGCGGTGATCTTCCGCAGCCAGTCGCGCGGGCAGCTCGGCGCCGCGGCGCTGGCGGCCGCCATCGGCTGGCTGTTCGCGAGCCGCAAGGCGATCGGCGTGCGCCTGTTCTCGCTGGCCGTCGCGGGTGCGTTCGTCGCCGCAGTCGGCTTCTGGGTGTTCGACCAGCTGCAAGTCGACGCCGGCCGGTTCTCCGGCGCCTTGGCGGAGAGCGACGCGGAAGGCCGCCTCGAGATGGCGCGCACGCTGATGACCGAGGCCGCGCGCAGTCCGATCTCGCTGATCTTCGGGCTCGGCAACTCGAGCTCCTATCACTTCCTCGGCATCTATCCGCACATCACCGCGCTCGAGGTGCTGGCGGAAGAAGGGCTGCTGGGATTCCTGATGTACGCGGCGTTCATCGTGACGACGTTCACGAGCACGGCGCGGCTGTTCGCCGCGACCGGCGAGAACGGTGGCATCGAGAACCGCGTCGCGTCGGCCGCCATCCTGGCGTTGTTCATGTTCGAGCTGATGCTGTCGATGAAACAGGGAACGTTCCTGTCGAGCACCTACGTCATCGCGTACGCGACGATCCTCGCGCGCATGGAGCACTGGCAGGCGGGCGAGATCGCGGTGGAGAAGCAGCCCGCGGTGCGGGCGCCGGGGCCGCTGTATCCGAACCTGATGCGTTAGCCGGGCGAGCCAGGCGAGCCAAGTGAGCTAGACGAGCTCGGCGCGCGCGCCCTGGCCCGTGGCGGCGCCGCCCGCCAGCCCGCCGCCGCGGCGATCGTCGATCACCTGCCGCACGATGCCGGCATCCACGACCGCCCGCTGGTCGGCGAACGCGTACACCAGCGCCGACTCGCACAGCTGGTTGATCACGCGCGGCACGCCGTCCGCGTGCGCATGCACGAGGTCCACGGCATCGACGGCAAACAACTCGGCCTCGCCGCCCGCGACCTGCACGCGGTGCGCGACGTACGCCCGCGTCTCGTCCAGCGACAACGCGTCCATGTGGTATTCGATCGAGATGCGCTGCGCGAACTGCTGCAGGCGCGGCTGAGCCAGCGTGGCGCGCAGCTCCGGCTGGCCGATGAGGATGGTCTGCAGCAGCAGGTCCTTGCCGGTGTTCACGTTCGAGAGCACGCGCAGCTCCTCGAGGCCGTCGAACGACAGGTTCTGCGCCTCGTCGACGATCAGCGCGACGCGCCGGCCGGCGCCGTATTCGTTCATCAGGTGCGCGACGAAATCGTCGTACAGCTCGCTCTCGCTGGACGACACGTGTTTCATGCCCACCGCGCGCGCCACCCACGGCAGCAGCGCGCCGAGCCGCGAATGCGTATTCGCGATCAGGCCGAGCGTGAACTGCCGCCCGGTGCGCGACAACACGCTGCGCACGACGGTGGTCTTGCCGCAGCCGACGCGGCCCGTGACCAGCGCGAACCCGGTGCCGTCGTGCAGCGCGTATTCGAGCAGCGTCGCGGCGCGGCGGTGATGCCGGCCGGGGAACAGGAATGCGGGGTCCGGCGCCAACGCGAACGGTTTCTCGCGCAGCCGGTAGTGGGACTCGTACATGGCCTCAGTACGCGCGCTTCTCGGCGTCGGCCGAGGCGTTCAGCACGGTGCCGATCACCGGGGTGTTGCGCAGCAGGTCGAAGACGCGCTGCACGTCCTCGCGGCGCGTGCGTTCTTCGGTGACCACCAGCACGACGCCGTCGAGCAGCGGCGCCAGTGCCAGCACGTCGTCGGACAGCAGCGCCGGCGGCAGGTCGACCAGCACCAGCGGTTCGCCGTCGATCGCGCGCAGCTCGCGGAACAGCTCGGCCGCGCGCGGCCCGGCCAGCAGCTCGGAACTCGCGCCGACGGGCGCGGCCGCGGGCACGATGCCGATGCGGTCGTTCGCCGCCGAGCGCCGCAACGCGCCGGACAGCGGCGCCTGCGTCGTCAACACGGCCTCGACGCCGTCACCCTCGCCCACCTCGATGCCCAGCGTGCGCGCGATCGAGGGACGGCGCAGGTCGAGATCGACCAGCACCACGGACTGCGTGCTCTCGGCCGCGAGGCTCAGCGCGAGGTTGATCGCGGTGACGCTCTTGCCCTCGCCGCTCGCCGCGCTGATGACGCCGACGCAGCGCATCGCGTGCTGGCGCGTCCGCTGCAGCACCTGCGTGCGCAGCATCTTGTACGCCTGCGCCGCGACGCCCGGCTCGTCCGGAAACACGACGTAGCGCTCGCGCAGGACCTCGCGCGCGGCGAACTCGACGGCCGGCGCGCCGGCGATCCGCAGTGCGGCGGGCAACGTGACCGGCGACGGTTCGATCGGCTCCGCGTCGATGACCAGTGGCGGCGGCGGCGACGCGGCGGCGACCAGTTGCTCGGTGGCGCGAGCGCGTTGCAGTCGGGCGATCTCGAGCGCGCGCTCGATGCGTTCGATGGACATGGCTCAGATCCCCAGCTTGCGCGCGACCGCGTACCACAACGAATCGAGCGGCCGCACGAAGATGTGCAGCGCCGAGACCACGAGCAGCAGGCTGACCGCGGCCGCGGACGCCGCCGTGAGGCGGAAGCGGCGACGTTGCGCCTCGCGTTCGACGCGCGTCTCGATGCGCGGCACGATGGCCAGCGGCGCGACGCCGAGCAGCTCGAACAGTTCCTTGCGGCCGCGCACGGTCGTGTCCATCTTCTCGCGCAGCCAGATCACGCCCACGGCGGCCAGCAGGCTGAACAACACGCCGACGATCAGCAGCAGGCCGCGGTTCGGGCTCACCGGCTTCTCGGGCAGCAGCGGCGGCTCGATCAGCGTGAAGCGCTCGCCCTTGCGATCGGTCTCGAGGTTCTGCGCGGTCTGCGCTTCCATCTGTTTCGCGCGGATCTCCTGATATTTCGCGCGGGCGTTGTCGTAGTCGCGCGAGAGCTCGCGGTAGTCCTTCTCGATCTGCGGCGCCACCGAGATCTTGCGGCGGTAGTCGGTGGTCTCGCGGCGCAGATCGTCGATGCGTCTGGCCAGCGCGCGGCGGTCGTTGATGTTCGCCGACAGCTGCGCCTGGATCTGCAGGAACGCCGGGTTGTCGCCGGTGACGGGTTTGAACGTGGCGTCGTCGACCGGCTCCGCCGGCAGGGCGGCGAGCTTCGCCGTCAACGCGTCGACCTCGCGGCCGAGCCGCAGGCGGTCGGGATGCTCGGGGCCGTAACGCTCGCTCGCGGCGGCGAGCGCCGCGCGCGCGTCCTCGAGCCGGCGCTGCAGGTCGAGCCGGCCGGAGTCGGCGGGCTCGCGCGATTCGAGGCCGGCGATCTCGCGGCGGATGCGCGCGATGTCCGGGTGATCCGGCGCATACAGCGCCTCGGCGCTGGCGAGCTGCGAGCGCAGCGTCTTCAGGCGATCGGCGGACGTCAGGATGCGTTCGCCGCTCTCCGAGAACACCACCGAGTTCGGCTTCAACTGCGCGAGCTGCGCCTCGAGGAACACCTTCTGCTGGTCGAGCGACGACAGCTGCGATTCGAGCTGTTGCATCTGCTGCTCGGTGCGGTCGAGCAGCTCGAGGTTCATCTGCGCCATCTCGGGCAGCGAGTCGGCGTGTTCTTCCTTGAACTTCGCGAGCTGCGTCTCGAGCTCGGCGATGCGGCGGTTCAGCCGGTCGCCTTCCGTGCGCAGGAAGACGGATGCGTCCTCGGCGAGGCGCGCGCGCTGCGTCAGGTTCTCGTTCAGATAGAGGCTGGTCAGCTCATTGGCGACGCGCACCGCCTGCTCGGGATCGCGGCTGGTATACGACACCGAGAACGCGATGGTCGCCGACATCGGCCGGCCGCTGCGCGGATCGATGACGTCGGCGCTGATCATCTTGAAGTCGATGTCCTTGCGCATGCGCGCGATCAGCTCCTCGCGCGATTCGCCGCGGCGCTCGCCGGCGTACAGACCGAAGCGGTCGATGAGCTTCATCAACGTCTCGGTGGTCATCACGCGCTGGCTGATCGTCTGGATGCGCTGGTCGGCGAACGACGTGACCGTCGAGCGCACGAGATCCGCGGGCATCTCCTGCTGCTCGATGAGGATGGTCGCGCCGGCCTGGTACCGCGCCGGCAGCAGCAGCGCGAGCAGCACCGCCAGCGTGAGGCCGACGCCGATGCAGATCAGCGCCGAGAGCCGGCGCCGCGACACCGCGGCGAACACGTCGCCGAATTCCCTCTTCTCCGCCATGTCAGTGCCCGATCACGAGCGCGCGCGGCGCCCAGGTGGTGTACAGCGAGACGCTCCAGCCGGAGGCGGACTCCTCGCGCCGGAAGAACGTGGCGTCCTGCCGTGCGCTGGACCAGCCGGTCGACAACGAGGCCGACCAGGTCTCGCGGACCTGCCAGCGCAGCGCGGCTTCGGCGTAGCGGTACTCGCGGCTGTCGAACAACAGGCCGAAACCGCCGTCCTCGTTGCGCGCATAACTGCCGCGCAACACGGCGCTGGCGCGCGGCCCGAGCGCCTGCACGAACTCGAGCTGCGCGGTGTCGCGCTCGGCGAGCACGCCGGTGCCGTAGGGCTGCAGCGAGTGCGAATACGAGAGGGTCCAGTCGAGCCGCTCGCCCTTGTGCTGCAGCGAGAAATCCCGAGTGGTGCCGCGGCTGCGCTCGCCGTCGGTGTCCTGCCGGCTCAGGCCGAGCGTCGCCGACATCGTCGTGCGTTCCGTCCACGCGTACTGCACGCCGAGCGACGCGCCGCGTTCGTCGCTGGTGCTGTCGCGCTCCGGATTGCGCAGCTGCGAGCCGAACACGCTCGCGGTCAGCATGGCGCGCGGCGACAACGTGAAGGATTCGCCGAGGGTGGCGCGGCCGTAGCGATAACCGGTGAGCAGTTCTTCGCGGGCGCCGGTGTAGTCGACGTCCTGGTAGTCGAGGGAGGCGCCGAACTGGCGCGTCTCGGCGTGCGCGAATTTCCAGCCGATGCCGCCGGCCAGCGTGCGCCGGTCGGAGTCGGCGCGCACCAGGCCCGTTTCGGCGAGCTCGGTGGTCAGCGTGCTCTCCTGCGCGGCCTGGGCCCGCAGGTCGAACGACGAGGTCTCGAACAGCCAGTGTCCGCGCGCGGCGAGCTGCGCGTCGTCGACGTCCGGATACAGATCGTGGATGAACCGCTGCACGCGGTAGTGAGGCTGGAGCAGCAGCTCCGAGTCCTCGTCGCGCCGCGCCAGCGCGAGATCGACGTTGGCGCCGTACGACTGGCTCTGCGGCGCGTCTTCGACGAGGCCGCGGTTGCTGGCGTGATCGGCGAGCCACGAGAACGCGGGCGTCACGGACCATTCGCCGGCCCGCACTGCGCCCGGCAGGGCCGCGCCGGCCACGCAAACGATCGCAACCGCGAGTTTTCCCGAGCCGCAAGCCATGTTTTCCTCGTCAGGGGACCACGACGGTGTCGCCGCTCTGCAGGAGAACGTTCTGCTGCAGGTTCTTTCCGCGCTCGACGTCGCCGTAGCGGAACGGAAGCGCGCGCTGGCCGGAATTCTCGCGGCGCAAGATGACGATGTCGTTGACCTGCGCGAACGAGGTCGCGCCGCCCGCGAGGCTCAGCGCCTGCATGACGTCGACCGGGCTGCTGAACGGGAATTCACCGGGCCGCAACACTTTGCCCAGGACATAGATCCGGTTGCCGCCGATCTGTTTGACGGCAACGGTGACCACGGGATCGGGCACGAAGCGCTTGAGGCGTTCGGCCAGCGCGACGCGCAGCTCCTCGACCGTCTTGCCGTCGACATTGATCTCGCCCGCCAGCGGGAACGACAAAGCTCCGTCCGGCCGCACCAGCACTTCGCGTTGCAGGTCGGTCTCCTTCCAGACGGAGACGGCGACGACGTCGCCCGGCTGCAGCCGATACGCCGGGCGCGACTCAGCCGCCGCGGTCTGCGCGGCATCCGCCGCGGCGACGGAGGCGAGCGCGGACAGGCAGAGGGAAACGAGGAGCTTCGCGGCGGTTCGCATGGAGTTGGCGGCGTTCGCCTTGTGTTTGTTCGACAGTCGTCATACTAGGCGCGGGACATGACGCTTTGGTTGCTCGCGACGCGTCGCGTATTCAATGAATCGCGCGGCGGCGCAGTCCCAGCAATCCCACGGCCGAGCCCAACAACCACACGGCCGCTGGCAGCGGCACCGGCGCATTCGGCACGAACGACACCTTGAACGAGAACAGGCCGAGGTTCAGGAAGCCGGCCGCGCCGGCCGTGAGGTTCGCGTAGAACGTGCCGGGACCTGCGACGTCGAAGCGCAGCTCCGCGGAGTTCGTCAGCTGGTGCATGAACCCGGCGTCCGAGTAGATGGAGCAATTGAGTTGCGCCAGCTTCTCGGGCCACGCGATGTTCTCGAGCCGCACCGTCAGCGTGCCGGCGCGCGCGACGCTGAAGGATTCGACGGACGAGTAGCTGCCCGACACCAGCGTCGACTTCTGCAGGTCGCCGTTGCCGTCGAGCATCACCGCCTGCGCGGGCGTGGCGGCCAGCGCGGCCAGGGCGATCAGGCCCAGCGCGAGGGAGCGGAAGCGGCGGAGGTTCGCGAGATTCACGGTGTTGCTCCTGGCGGTCAGGCCGCCGTGGCGGTGCCCGGGTGCGGGGCGCCGGCAGTTCCATTGCCCGTGGCGCCGCCGTTGGCCGCGCCGGACGAACGATAGACGTACTTGTCGTAGAGATAGCGGCGCAGCGAGCTCGACAACTCGCCGCCGCGCTGCGCATGTTCGTCCTGCTGGTTCAGCTCGCTGAGCTTCAGCGCCGCATACGCGTCCTGCGAACCGCTGAGCGCGAGCAGCGCGATGTCGTCACGCTCGACGCGGCGATCGCCGCCGGTCGATTCGTTGATGATCGCGTCGAGGCGGTTCGCGTCGAGGTCGAAATAGCGCAGCAGCTCCGCGCCCGACTCCACGAAGACCGGCACGAGATTGCGCCCGCGCACTTCCGGATCCGACAGCGGCACCAGGCGCGCCAGCATCGTCTTCAGCGCGAAGCGCACGATGTCCGAGTCGCGAACGCCGAGGCGCTGCGCGAGGCGCTTGATCTTCACCACGTCCGCGGTGTTGATCCGAATCGACATTGCCCGTTTCCGACCTTCGCTCACGACCGTCGCTCCCTTGTATTGATTATGTCGCGCCCCGTCGCATGGCATTGTCGGAATCGAGTATGTCAGTGGCTTGTCACTTCGGTGACGAACGCGGCGCGAATGAGCGCGCGCGGGAACACGTCGCGCGTGCGGCGCACACGAAGGGACAGGATGACGGGAGCGACGCGCCGCGGATGTCGGGCGCCGGGAGATCGCGCGTCGGCGATCGGACTAACTGTCGGGGGTCGGGAGCCGGCGGACCGGCGTCAGCGGGCGGCGATGCGCGCCAGCGGCGGATTCACGACGTTGGCGCGATACCAGCTGTACGCCTGCTCGAGGCCGTCGCGCAACGCGATGCGCGGCTGCCAGCCGAGCGCGCGGATCTTCGAGATGTCGAGCAACTTGCGCGGCGTGCCGTCCGGCTTGCTCGTGTCGAACACCAGCGGCGCGCCGAGACCGACGACGTCGCGCACCAGCGCGGCGAGCTCGGCGATGGTCACGTCCTCGCCCGTGCCGATGTTGACCGGCGCGGGGTCGGAATATTTCTCGAGCACGATCGCCACGGCGTCGGCGAAATCGTCGGCGTGCAGGAATTCGCGGCGCGGCGTGCCGCTGCCCCAGACCTCGAAGGACGTCGCGCCGCGCTCGCGCGCGTCGTCCATGCGGCGGATCAGGCCGGGGATCACGTGCGAGTCGCGCTCGCTGAAGTTGTCGCGCGGGCCGTAGAGGTTGGTCGGCAGCACGCTGACCGCGTCGAAGCCGTACTGCGCGCGGTACGCCTGGCACATCTTGATGCCGGCGAGTTTCGCCAGCGCGTAGGCGTCGTTGGTCGGCTCGAGCTCGCCGGTCAGCAGGTATTCCTCGCGCATCGGCTGAAGCGCGAGCCGCGGGTAGATGCAGCTCGAGCCGAGGAACACCAGCTTGCGCGCGCCGTGGCGATACGCCGCGTCGATCACGTTGATCTGGATCTGCAGGTTCTCGCGGATGAAGTCGGCCGGCTTCTGCGAGTTCGCGAGGATGCCGCCGACCTTGGCCGCGGCGAGGATCACGGCCGCGGGCCGCGCCTCGTCGAAGAAGCGGTCCACGGCGCGCGCCTGCGTGAGGTCGAGCCGCGCGTGCGTCTCGCCGACGATGTTCGTGTAGCCGGCGCGGCGCAGCGCGCGCTCGATGGCGGAACCCGCCAGGCCGCGGTGGCCGGCGACGTAGACGATCTCGTGGCGGTCGAACCGCGCGGCGACGTCGGTCATTCGCGCTCCCGCACCGCGCGGTAGCCGCTCTCCTGCATCAACGCGTCGCGCTTCGCCAGCGCCAGGTCGTGCGCGGCCATCTCGCGGACCAGCTCCGCGAACGACACCGTCGGCTGCCAGCCGAGCTGCGCCCGCGCGCGCGAGGCGTCGCCGAGCAGCGTCTCGACCTCGGCCGGCCGGAAGTAGCGCGGGTCGATGCGCACGACGGTGCGGCCGCTCTTGGCATCGATGCCCTTCTCGTTCTCGTCCTCGCCGCTCCAGGAGATGCGCATGCCGAGCTCGCGGCCGGCGAGCTCGACGAACTCGCGCACGCTGTGTTGCTCGCCGGTGGCGATGACGAAATCGGCGGCGCTGTCCTGCTGCAGCATCAGCCACTGCGCACGCACGTAGTCGCGCGCATGGCCCCAGTCGCGGCGTGCGTCGAGGTTGCCGAGGAACAGGCAATGATCGAGGCCGACCTGGATGCGCGCGAGGCCGCGCGTGATCTTGCGCGTCACGAACGTCTCGCCGCGCAGCGGGGACTCGTGGTTGAAGAGGATGCCGTTGCAGGCGTACATGCCGTACGACTCGCGGTAGTTCACCGTGATCCAGTACGCGTACAGCTTGGCGACGCCGTACGGCGAGCGCGGGTGGAACGGCGTGGTCTCGCGCTGCGGCGTCTCGACGACCTTGCCGTACATCTCGGACGTGGCGGCCTGGTAGAAGCGCGTGCGTTTCTCGAGGCCGAGGATGCGGATCGCTTCGAGCAGGCGCAACGCGCCGGTGGCGTCGGCGTTGGCGGTGTATTCGGGCGTCTCGAAGGAGACCGCGACGTGGCTCTGCGCGCCGAGGTTGTAGATCTCGTCGGGCGCGACCTGCTGGACGATGCGGATCAGGTTGCTGGCGTCGGTGAGGTCGCCGTAGTGCAGCGTGAACCGGCCGTCGGATTCGTGCGGATCCTCGTAGAGATGATCGATGCGGTCCGTGTTGAACGACGAGGAACGGCGCTTGATGCCGTGGACGTCGTAGCCCTTCTCCAGCAGCAGCTCCGCGAGGTAGGCGCCGTCCTGGCCGGTGATGCCGGTGATGAGGGCGCGCTTGCGCGTGCTCATGCCGCGCCCCGCGCCGGTTTCGCCGCGCACTCGGCGATGCGGCGCACGTGTGCCGGGTCGAGCGCGTGGCGGATCCAGGTGCGCGACGGCGCGGTCGTGCGCGAATGATCGGCGAGCGAGGGTTCGGTCAGTCGCAACCGCGACCGGCAATGCGCCGCGAATCGCAACGCGTAGGCAGGAATCGAGTACACCGCGCACCCCGTCTTCTGGTTCTCTGGCGCGGCGCAGTCTGGGATCGAGAAGCTACGCCCTGATGACGACGAAATGGGGACAGTCCCCGTTTCCTAGCAAAAGGGGACAGTCACGATGAAGGTGGTCGCCGGTGTGTCGTTCGGTCTCGCTTTTTCGCCCCTGGAGATCGATGAGGAGCGAACGGCCGTGCGCCGCTGTGGCGAGCTCGACGACTTGCATTGAGAAAATGTGAAGGCGCGCAGTGAGCGACGAACGAACGCCAAGAGAAAGAAATGGGGACGGGCCCCCATTGCTCAGAAAAAGGTGCGGGACCTCACCGCGAGCGCGGAAACTTCATCGCGATCTGACGAGGTCCGGCACCTTTTTCCCCGCAGGGGCAATTGGGGCCCGTCCCCATTTCTTTCTCTTGAAGCGCGATCTCCCGGGGCGAAAAAGCGAGACCGGACGGCACACCGGCGTCCGCGCACCCCCATGACTGTCCCCTTTTGCCAGGAAATGGGGACTGTCCCCATTACGCCCCATTACGCCGCGACTTCGACCAGTGGCTTCTCGGTCGCCGTCGCCCGCATCTCGGGCCAGCGCCAGATCGCAAGTCGCCCATTCATGTCTTCGACCAGCGCCGAGCAGCTCTCCACCCAGTCGCCGTCGTTGCAATAAGTCACGCCATCGATATCCGTCATCTCGGCGCGGTGGATGTGCCCGCACACCACGCCGTCGACGCCGCGCTTGCGCGCCGCGTGCGCGACCGCGCGTTCGAAGCTCTCGATGTACTGCACCGCCGTCTTCGCCTTGTACTTGAGGTAGCTCGCCAGCGACCAGTACGGCATGCCGAACGCGCGGCGGATCGCGTTCACCTGGCGGTTGATGCCCATCAGGAAATCGTAGACGCTGCTGCCGAGCTTCGCCAGCCACGGGCTGCACTTGACCACCGTGTCGAACTCGTCGCCGTGCATGACCAGCAGGCGCTTGCCTTCCTGCGTCGTGTGCACGTATTCGCGGTGGATCTCGAGATTGCCGAACACCGAGCCGCAGAACTCGCGCATGTCCTCGTCGTGGTTGCCGGGGATGTACAGCACCTTCGTGCCGCCCTTGGCCTTGCCGAGGATCGTGCGCAACACGTTGTTGTGCTCCTGCGGCCAGTGGAAGTTCTTGCGCATCGCCCACAGGTCGACGATGTCGCCGACCAGGAATAGATAGTCGACCTCGACGGATTTCAGGAATTCGAGCAGCAGGTCGGCGCGACTGTCGCGCGACCCGAGGTGGACGTCGGAGACGAAAACCGACCGAAGACGAAGGGTGTTTCTGTCCGTGCTGCGCATGTGCGTTCCGGTATTGGCCATCCCTGGGCCGCGAGTGTGGCCCCGGCCCGTTTCACCTTTATGAAGCGGGACTTGCGGCTATCTCTTACCCGGCCGCGTTAAGTCAGCCGGCGTGCCTCGAGAAGCGGTAACCGGAGCCGCGCACCGTCTGGATGTAGTCGGCGCAGCCGATGGTTTCCAGCGCCGAGCGCAGGCGGCGGATGTGCACGTCCACCGTGCGCTCCTCGACGCGCACGTTCGCCGGCCACAGGCGCTGCAACAGCTGCGCGCGCGAGAACACGCGGTCCGGCAGGCCCATGAAGAACGCCAGCAGCCGCGTCTCGGTGCGGCCGAGCACGAAGGACCTGTCGGCGCACTCGGCACGGCCGGCGGCGATGTCGAGCGTCAGATCGCCGAACGCGATGCGGATGCGGCCGAGCCGGCGGCGCCGGTCGATCAGCGATTCGACGCGCTCGACGACGCGACTGACCGCCACGGGCCGCCGCAGGGTTTCATCGGCACGGTAGTTAGGCAGCAGGCGCTGCACGGCGCCGTCGCGCGTCAGCACCAGCACGGAGGCGACCGCCGGTTCGCCCGCCACGGGCCCGGGTTCGGCGTCGCCGGCCGGATGGGCCCGGGATTCGCCGGCCGGCGGGGTGCACCGCTCGATCAGCTCCGCCAACCCGCCGCCGACCTCGTCGGACAGCACGATCACGTCGGCCGCGTCGCGCGACAGCCAGAACTGCGCGCTGCTGGCGCATTCCGCGCCATGCGCATCGACGCCGACGAACTGCAGGCAGGTGACGAGCGCATCGCGCGCCGCGCGATCGCCATCGACGACGAGCACCTTGGAAACCTGCACCGCTGATCGACTCCCCGTTTCTGCGTCGGATTAGACGCACGGGAAGTTGCAGATTGTTGAATTGCCCGGGCGTTAAACGAATGCCGCGTATGACATTCGTAGTGACGCGTCCGCCGCTAGAGATCGACCACCATCTTGAACCCGCCGAACACCATGCGCTTGCCGTCGAACGGCATCGCCTTCGGATCCATCATGTGCGCGAGCCGCGGGTCCTTCATCGCCTTCGCGTTCACGCGGTCGCGATCCTTGCGCGACTTGTAGACGATCCACGAGAACCACACCTCCTCGCCCTTCTTGAGCTTCACGCCCTGCGGGAAGGAGGTGTGCACGCCATAACGCACGTCGTCGGCGACGCATTCGTGATAACCGAGCGCGCCGTGGTCGCGCCAGACCTTGCCGGCCTGCGCGGACATCTTCTTGTACTTCGCGCGATTGCGGCGCGGGACGGGGATCAGGAATCCATCGACGTAAGCCATCGCGATCTCCTCAGGCGGCGTCGGAACGTTCGCCGAATTGTAGCTCCGCGAGGCGCGCGTACAACGCGTTGTCGCGCAGCAGCTCCTCGTGCCGACCCGTGCCGACGATGCGTCCCCGGTCGATCACGACGATCCGGTCGGATTCGATGGCCGTCGCCAGGCGATGCGCGATGACCAGCGTGGTCCGGTCGCGCATCAGCTTCTCGAGCGCGTTCTGCACCAGGCGCTCGCTCTCGGAGTCCAGCGAGCTGGTCGCCTCGTCGAGCAGCAGGATTGGGGGGTTCTTCAGGATGGCGCGCGCGATCGCGATGCGCTGCTTCTGGCCGCCAGAGAGGCGCGCGCCCTTCTCGCCGAGGAACGTGTCGTAGCCCTGCGGCAGCTTGCGGATGAATTCGTCGGCGGCCGCGGCGCGCGCCGCCGCCTCGATCTCGGCATCGCTGGCCGACGGCCGGCCGTAGCGGATGTTCTCGCGCGCGCTGGCGCCGAAGATCATCGTCTCCTGCGGCACCAGGCCGACGTGCGCCCGCACCTGCGACGGATCCGCCTGCGCGATGTCGACGCCGTCGATGAGGATCCGTCCCGACGCCGGGTCGTAGAACCGCAGCAGCAGCTGGAACGTCGTGCTCTTGCCGGCGCCGGACGGGCCGACGAACGCCACCGTCTCACCCGGCGCGATCTCGAGATGGAAATCGTCGAGCGCGCGCGTGTCCGGGCGCGACGGGTACGAGAACGACAGGTGTTCGAACGAGATCCGCCCGCGCGATTCCGGGTTCAGCGGCAGCGGCTGCTCCGGCACCCTGATGGACGGCTGCGATTCCAGCAGCTCGACCGTGCGCTCCATCGCGCCGGCCGCGCGCTGCAGCTCGCCCCACATCTCGGACAACGCGCCCACCGACGTGCCCATGAAGATCGCATAGCTCAGGAACTTGGCGAGATCGCCGCCCGTCATCGTGCCGGCCAGCACGGCGCGCGCGCCCAGCCACAGGACCAGCGTCACCGCGCCGAACGTCATCATGATCGCCACCGCGATCAGCCAGGCGCGCACGCGCGTGCGCCGGATCGCGGTGTCGAAGCTCTCCTCGACCGCGCTGTCGTAACGTCGCCCGTGCAGCTCTTCGAGCGTGAACGCCTGCACGGTCTGGATGGCGTTCAGCGTTTCGCCGGCGAGGCCCGAGGTGTCCGCGACGCGATCCTGCGAGGCGCGCGACAGCTTCCGCACGCGCCGGCCGAAGATCAGCATCGGCAGCAGCACGGTGGGGATCAGCGCGAAGATGATCAGCGCGAGCTTGAGACTGGTCGCCAGCAGCAGCACCAGCGAGCCGACGAAGCTGACCGTCGAACGCAGCAGGATCGACAGGCCGATGCCGGACAGCGACTGGATCAGCGTGGTGTCCGTGGTCAGCCGCGACAGCACCTCGCCCGTCTTCGTGACCTCGAAGAACGCCGGGTCCATGCGCAACACGCGCTTGTAGACCGCGCTGCGCAGGTCGGCGACGACGCGCTCGCCGATCCAGTTCACGAGGTACATGCGCAGCGACGCGAACGCGGCGAACACCGCGGCGGCCAGCAGCAGCCAGCCGAAGTAGCGGTCGATGGCCGCGGCATTCGCGGCGCTGAAGCCCTGGTCGATGACGTTCTTCAGCGCCTGCGGCAGCGCCAGCATCGCAGCGGCGGCGATGCCCAGCGCCACCAGCGCCCAGACCATGCGCGCGGTGTACGGCGCGAGGAACGGCAGCAACGCGCGCAGGGGTCGGAGGGATTTGGCCTTCGGTCGCTCGGAGGAAGGCGGGGTGTCAGTCGTGCTCACGGAACTTGAGTCTGCCCAAGTTCAGTTCCCACCACATGCGGAAATCGCTCGCCAGGCTGTAGAAAGGATGACGGAACGTCGCCGGACGATTCCGCTCGAAACGGAAGTGCCCGACCCACGCGAACGTGTAGCCGGACAACGCCGCCGCCAGCAGCCACCACGGCTCGCCGGTGGCGGCGGACGTGACGAGGAACGCGAGCGAGCCCCAGGTGCCGATGTAGTGGAGGAGGCGCGACACGGGGTGTCGGTGTTCGCGCAGATAAAACGGGTAGAACTCGGCGAAGGAGCGAAAACCCGGATCCTTGGGTTCGGCCAGAAAATGCATGGCGCATCATCCGGTACTTTGCAGCCCCTCTGCAATGCCCGCGGTGCAGGCCAGCAGCGCTTCGAAGAGATCGCGGTCCTGGCGACCCGATTCCCTCCAGCGTCTTAGTAGATCGACCTGCAGCAGGTTGATCGGATCGACGTACGGATTGCGCAGCTCGATCTGCCGCTGCAGCGTGGGATCGCGGTCGAGCAAGGCGCTCGTCTGCTTGATCGCCAGCACCTGCTCGCGCACGCGCGTGAATTCGTCGCGGATCTTGCCGGCGTTGCCCTTGAGCCGCGATTCGCACAGTTCCTCGTACGCGGCGGCGATGTCGAGATCGGCGCGCGCCAGCGAGGCTTCCAGGTCGTCGATCAGCGCGGTGAAGAAGTTCCACTCGCCGTACGCGCCGCGCGCCACGTCGATGCCGAGCTCGCCGATCGCCGTGGCGAGGCCGGTGCCCGCGCCGTACCAGGCCGGCAGCATGTGCCGCGACTGCGTCCACGCGAACACCCAGGGCACGGCGCGCAACGCGTCGAAGCCTTCCTTGCCGGGCCGCACGGCGGGCCGCGAGCCGATCTGCATGCGCGTGATCACGTCGATCGGCGTGACCGCCTGGAACCAGTTGTAGAAATCGAGATCGCCGTACGTCAACGCGCGGTAGTGCTGCCGGCTCGCGGCGGCGACGCGCGCCGCGAATTGCAGCTGCGCGCTGCTGGCGTTCACGCCGGTGGCCGCGCCGCCCAGCGACAGCGTCAGCGCGTGGAACGCGCGCTCGAGCGTGCGCATCGCGATCGGTCGCAGGCCGTAGCTCTGGTTGATGACCTCGCCCTGCTCCGTCAGCCGAAGCACGCCGTTGATCGTGCCGGCCGGCGCGCTGCGCACCAGCGAATCGATGCGGCTGCCGCCCCGCGCGACGCTGCCGCCGCGCGCGTGGAAGATCACGTGGCGTTCGTTGGCCGCGGCCAGCGCGGACGACAACTCCGCCTGCGCGCGGTACGCGGCGAAGCGCGAGGCGCAGATGCCGCCTTCCTTGTTGGGATCCGAATAGCCGATCAAGGCGCACTGCGTTCTGCCGCGCGCGTCGAGATGGCGGCGATACAGCGGATCGCCGAGCAGCGTGCGCAACGTGTCGCCGCAGCGCTCGAGCGCCTCGACGGACTCGAACATCGGCGCGATGTCGACGGCGATCTCGCCGGTGTTGCGGTCGTAGGCCTCGGCCCAACGCGCCAACAGCAGCGGTGCCAGCACGTCGTCCGCGCCGGTCGTGCCGCTGACGACGTAGTAGCCGATGGCATCGCGGCCGTATTTGTGGCGTGCCTGCAGGATCGCCTCGAACACGCCGAGCGTGCGGCGGCCGAGCGCGTCGAGCTCCATCTTCACGCCCGTGTCGCGCTCGATGGCCTGCACCAGCAGGTCGTGTCGTTCCGCGGGCGTGCGCACCATCCACTGCGGATCGTCGAGGCCCGCGCCGATCACGCGATGGTGGATCTCCGCGGTCTGGCGCAGGTCGAGCGTCGCGAGATGGAAGCCGAACGTCTCGACGCGGCGGATGAGGCGCTGCACATTGCCCCAGCCCGCGTGGAATCCCTTGTTCGCCTTGAGGCTGGCCGCGACCAGCCGGAGATCGCGCAGGAACATCTGCGGACCTTCGTAACCGTTCGGGCGGTTCTCGAACGTGAGCCGCAGCCGTTCGGACACCTGCCCGAGGAACACGCGGTACGGCATGCGGTCGTGGCGCATCGGCGTGCTGCCCTGCGCGCCGGGGATCAGCGTGGCGTACAGCTCGATGCGCTGCTGCAGCTCCGGCAGCACGGCGCTGCGGCTCGCGCTCTGCGACAGCAGCTGCGCCAGCGTGCCGCACTCGCGGAAGTACGCGTTGACGATGACCTGGTGCTGGCGAGCCAGCGTCTCGCGGATCGTCTTGGCGTGGACGTCGGGGTTGCCGTCCATGTCGCCGCCGACCCAGGTGCCGAAGCGCACCAGCGGCGGTAGTTCGATCGTGTCGGCGGGCACGCCGTAGAGTTTCGCCAGCGCCTCGGCGATCTCGTCGTAGAACGCCGGCAGGATCTTGTAGAGGATCTCGGCCAGATAGAAGACGACGTGCTCGCGTTCGTCGGCGACCGTCAGGCGCTCGCGCGGATGGTCCTCGGTCTGCCACGCGGTCGTGACCTCGGTGCGGACCTTGCTCCAGTTCTGGCGCAGCTCCTGCGGCGAGAGTGTGGGGTCCAGGCGGTCGAGCAGCAGGCTCGCGATGCGCTGGTTCTTGCGCAGCATCGTGCGCCGCGCGCTCTCGGTGGGATGCGCGGTGAACACGGGCTCGATGTGGATCTTCTTCAGCAGGTCGAGGACCTGCTCGAGCGTCATGCCGCGCGACTGCAGCGCGGTGAGCGCCGCTTCGACGCCGCCCGGCTGCGCGCGACCGCTGTCCTCGAGGAAGTAACCGCGGCGGCGGCGGATGCGGTGGACCTTCTCCGCGAGGTTCACGGCGCGGAACCACATCGAGAACGCGCGCGCCAGGTCGCGGGCCATCGGCGGCGCGCGGCCGCGCAGCTGGACGGCGAGCTCGGCTGCGGCGTCCTTGTCGCCCGCGCGGCGGCGGATGGAGAGGCGGCGGTCCTTCTCGACGAGATCGAACAGCGCGTCGCCGCCCTGCTCCTTCAGCACATCGCCGACGAGCGCGCCGAGGACGTGCACGTCGTCGCGCAGCGCGGAGTGTTTCGCCGGGAACTGGATGTCGTCGCGCCTCACGGAGCGGCGGATTCTACCAGCATGGGGAGCGTGTCACGGAGGCCGGCGGGGCTGTCGCTGCCGTCGGCCCGTGCGGCCGGGACGCGTGCCTGGACAGTACGGCCCCGCTCGCCGCTGCGCGCCTGGCTCGGGGCAGCGCGGGATCGGCCGTGTAGGCTTGCGCCATGGAGAGAGTGTCCCGCCACCTCGGCATGATCTGCGTCGCGCTCGCGGCGATGCTGTTCGCCAGCAAGGGGCTGTTCGGCAAGGCGCTGTACGCGCGCGGCGTGGGGTTCGAGCTGCTGGTGGCCGTGCGCTCGGTGCTGGCGATGCCGCTGTTCGTGTGGGTGGCGCTGCGGTCGGGGCCGAAGGCACCGGCGGTCAGCGGCGACGACGAGGCGCAGACGCCGGACGTCGTCGCGGCGCCGCCCGCGCCGCCGCGGGCGCGGGCCTTCTGGGCCGCGGTGATCGCCGGCGTGACCTGTTACTACCTCGGCGCGCTGGTGGACTTCTGGGCGCTGACGATGATCGACGCGTCGGTCGAGCGCGTGTTGCTGTTCAGTTATCCGGCGTTGGTGGTGCTGATCGATTCGGTGCGCCGGCGGCGCGCGCCGGAGGGTCGCGTGGTGGCGGCGCTGGTGTTGACCTACGTCGGCATCTTCTTCGCGATGGGCGGCATCGACATCTTCGAGCTGCGCGCGAACCTGGTGGGCGCCGGGCTGACGCTGATCGCCGCGCTGACCACGGCTATCTACTTCCTGATCGGCGAGCGGTACACGCGCGAGCTCGGCAGCACGCGGTTCGCGGCGATCGGCATGAGCTCGGCGGCGGTGGTGCTGGCCGTGCACTTCCTGGTGTTCCGGTCGGTGTCGGAGATCGCGGCGCTGGGAGCGCATGAGTGGTGGTTACTCGGCGTGCTGGCGATCTTCTGCATGTTCGTGCCGGGGCTATTGCAGGCGGAAGGCGTGCGGCGGGTCGGTGCTCAGTCCGGCGCGATCGGCAGCACGATCGGGCCGGTGACGACGATCGTGCTGGCGGCGGTGTTCCTGCACGAGCGGCTGAATGGCTGGCAGATGCTGGGGAGCGCGATGATCGTGGCCAGTATCCTGGCGCTGACGCTATCGAAGCGTTAATGGGGACAGTCCCCGTTTGCTAGCAAACGGGGACTGTCCCCATTAACCCGCGAGCATCACGGCTTCGGCGTGCTCCAACGCCTCCGGAGTTCCGTAGATGACGACGATGTCGCCGTCCTGGAACTCCGTCTCTCCCGACGGTTCGCGGCCGAGAATGCCGTGTCGCCGGATGCCGGTGATCGCAACCTGCGCGCCGGCCGCGCGCACCTCGTCGACCCGCTTGCCGATGCACCACGATCCCGGCGGCACCACGACCGAGCGCACTTCTTCCGAGAAAGCCGCGTCGTTCTCCGAATGATCCCCGCGCGCGATCACCGCGCGCAGCATCTCGTAGCGATTCCCGCGCAGCTCGGCGATCGAGCGCATCACCGACGTCGGCGGCACCTTCAGCGACATCAACACGTGCGACGCCAGCATCAGGCTGGCCTCGAACGCCTCGGGCACCACCTCGGTCGCACCGGCGGCCTTCAATTCGTGCAGCCGCGAATCGTCGGGCGTGCGCACCAGCACCGGCACGTCGGAGCGCAGCCGCCGCAGGCTGCGCAGGATGGCGAGCGACGTGCGGTTGTCGGAGAACGAGATGACGACGGCGTTCGCTTTCGCCAGACCCACCTCCTCCAGCACCTGCTCGTCCGCGGAATCGCCGTACACCACGGGCTGACCCATCTGCCGCGCGTGCCGCACGCGCACCGGATCGAGGTCGATCGCGATGTACTCGAACCCCTGCGCCTCGAGCACGCGCGCCACGTTCTGCCCGACGCGGCCGAAGCCGCAGAGGATGACGTGTTCGCGCCGCGCCACCGCCTGCGTGACCACGTCCTCGCGTTCGATCGCGGTCTTCGGCGGCCCGCGTTCACCGAGCAGCAACCGCGCGATGCGCTTGTTGTTGGAGATGATCACCGGCGCCAGCACCATGCCGAGCACCACCGCCACCAGCATCGGCTGCGCGATCTCCGGATCGATCGCGTCGTGCTGCAGCAGCAGCGTCAGCAGCGCGATGCCGAACTCGCCGCCGACGGCGAGCGTGACGCCGGTGCGGATCGCGCGGAAATTGTTGTCGACGAACAGGCGGGTCGCGGCGCCGGCGATCACGGCTTTCAGGATCACCATCGACACGAGCAGCGCGAGGATCAGCGCGAGCTCGTCCCACAACGCGCGCACGTCGAGCAACATGCCGACCGAGATGAAGAAGAGACCGAGCAGGATGTCGCGGAACGGCCGGATGACGCTTTCGACCTGGTGGCTGTACTCGGTCTCCGCCAGCATCATGCCGGCGAGGAACGCGCCGAGCGCCATCGACAGGCCCGCGAGCTGCGACGCCCAGGCCGACGCCAGCGCCACCAGCAACACGGCCAGCGTGAACAGCTCGCGCAACCGGCTGTTCGCGATCACGTACAACAACGGCCGCAGCAGCCAGCGCCCCGCGGCCAGCACGACCAGCACCGCCAGCGTGCCCGCGCCGACCAGGCTCAACGCGCCGCCGATCGTGAACTCTTCGCCCGCCGGGTCGAGCGCTGCGGCCAGCGCGAGGAACGGCACGACGGCGATGTCCTGGAACAGCACGACGCTGAACGCGAGGCGGCCGTGCGTGCGGTTGAGCTCGGCGCGCTCGGTGAGCAGCTGCAGGATGAGCACCGTCGAGCTCATCGCGACGACGCCGCCGAGCACGATGCTCTGCGCCCACGGGATGCCGAACGCATGCGCGATCAGCGCCACCGCCGCCGCGGTGCCGAACACCTGCAGGCTGCCGAGCCCGAACACCTCGCGGCGCAACGCCACCATGCGCGGCCAGGAGAATTCCAGGCCCAGCGTGAACAGCAGGAAGACGACCCCGAGCTCCGCCAGCAGGTGCGTGGCCTCGGATTCCGGGAAAACCCCGATGGCGTGGGGCCCGAGCACGAGGCCGACGGTGACGTAACCCAGGATGGACGGCAGGCCGAGTCGGCGCGCCAGCGTCACGACGAACACGGACGCGGCTAACAGCACGAGGATGAGGGGCAGCGGGGATTCGGTCATCTGCCGTGAAGTTAGCAGAGTCGGCGGCGGCGCGGCATTCCGGCATCATGCGGATATGCGGCTGTCGGGCTCATTCCTGCGATTCGCGCGCTCCGAGCAATTCGGGGGCGTGCTGCTGATCGTCTGCACCGTGGTGTCGCTGGTGCTGGCGAACTCCGCGGCGGGCGCGCACTGGCTCGCGTTCTGGAGCGCCGACCTGGGGCCGCTCACCGTGCAGCACTGGATCAACGACGCGTTGATGGCGGTGTTCTTCCTGCTGATCGGCCTCGAGCTCGAGCGCGAGTTGTTCGTCGGCGAGCTGTCGAACCGGCGGAAGGCGCTGTTGCCGGCGTTCGCGGCGGTGGGCGGCATGATCGTGCCCGCACTGATCCACGTTTTGTTCAACGCGGGGACGGCGACGGCGGCCGGATTCGGGATCCCGATGGCCACCGACATCGCGTTCGCGCTGGGAATCCTGACGTTGCTCGGCGCGCGCGTACCGCCGGCGCTCAAGGTGTTCGTCGTGGCGTTCGCGGTGATCGACGACCTGGGCGCGATCCTGGTGATCGCGATCGCCTACACGGGCAACCTCGCCTGGGGATGGCTCGCGGGCGCCGGCGCGTGTGTCGCGGTGCTCGCGCTGCTGAATCGCCCGCTGCGCGTGATGTCGCTCGTGCCGTATCTGGTCGGCGGCGCGGTGTTGTGGGTCTGCCTGTTGAAGGGCGGCGTGCACGCGTCGGTCGCGGGCGTGCTGCTGGCGTTCACGATTCCGTTCACGCCGCGCGTGCCGGGCAGACGCTCTCCGTCGCAGCGCCTCGAACGCGCGCTGCACGCGCCCGTGGCCTACGGCGTGTTGCCACTGTTCGCGCTGGCGAACACCGGCGTGATCATCGACACCGGCGCGATCGCGACCCTCGTCGGCGCGAACGGACTCGGCATCTCCCTCGGCCTGCTGCTCGGCAAACCACTTGGCGTGACATTGGCTTGCGCCGCCGCGGTGAAGTCGCGTCTCGCCGCGCTCCCCGACGACGTCCGCGCGCCCCACCTCATCGGCGCCGGCCTCCTCGGCGGCATCGGCTTCACCATGTCCATCTTCATCACGAACCTCGCGTTCGCCGCCGACCCGACCGTCGTGAATTCCTCGAAGCTCGCGATTCTCTCCGCCTCGACGCTCGCCGGGGCAGCGGGCTACACCTGGCTCCGAGCGCTGCGCCCCCGCCGACATCGCTAATGGGGACAGTCCCCGTTTCCTAGCAAACGGGGACAGTCACGATGATGGTGGTCGCCGGTCTGCCGTTCGGACTTCTTTGTTCGCCCCTGGAGATCGGCGAGGAGTGAACGGCCGCGCGCCGCTGTGGTGAACTCGACGTCTGGCCACTGAGAAGATGTGAAGGCGCGCAGTGAACGACGAGCGAACGCCGCGAAATTCCGTCCGGAATTTCGCGAAGCGCGATCTCCCGGGGCGAACAAAGAAGTCCGAACGGCAGACTGGCGCCCGCGCACCTCGAAGACTGTCCCCGTTTGCTAGGAAACGGGGACTGTCCCCATTAGCTATTCATGAAGACGGTGGTGTCGTACCGCTCGAAGTTCTGCAACGCCCGCCGCCACGCATTGAACACCATGCGCTCCGCCGACTTGTCCGCCCGCGCGCTCAGGATCATCCGGATCACGACATCATCCGCCGGCCGCGTGTTGTCATCGCCGAGGTATTGCTCGATCAACTTCGTGCAGCGGTTGCACATCTCGTTGGCGAAGCGCAGATGCACGGCGTCGTGCACGGCATCCTGCGACGCGCCGTACGTGCCGCGCGCCTCGGTGGTCAGCTCGTAGAGAAAGCTCGACAGCAGCCGCGCCTTGTCCTGCGTTCCGATCTCGGTGTAGTACGCGATCTCGGATTGCAGGTTCATGGCTCAGGCAGCCGGGAAGAAGTCGATGGGCTTGCTGACGGTCAGCGGCTCGACGTCCGCGGGCTTGAAGCGGATCAGGCGCACGCGCGCGACGATCTTCTTCTCGAGCTCGGGATCGTTCAGCTCGCTCGACACCACGCGGCACATCGTGATCTCGCCCGTCGGCGCGATCGTGAATTCCAGCACCAGCTTGCCCGCGAGATCCGGCTGGTCGCGCAGCGCGCGGCCATACAGCGCGTACAACGCGCCCTTGTTCCGGTCGAAGATGATCTCGACTTCCTCGCGCGCGCGCGAGCTCTTGCCGCTCGTGCCCGTACGCTGGACCTTGCCGCCGGCGTTCGGATCGAGTCCCGCGCCGTGCTGGACCTGCGTCGTCGTGTGCGTGCCGATCTCGCCGGCGCCGCCACCGAAGCCGCGCGACAGATTGGCCGTGTTGATGCCGCCCGAGGCCTTGCCCGCCTGCGACGTGATGAGGTTGCGCTCCGAGCGCGCGTCCTCCACCGGCGTCTTCATCTGCGGGTCCTTCAGATCGAGATTCTGGTCGCGCAGCTCCGCGAGCTCGTCGGCCAGCGCCAGCATGCCCTGGTTGCGCACGTTCGGTTTCGGCTTCTCCGTCGGCTTCTGCTCCGTCGGTTTCGGCTTCTCCTCCGGCTTCGGCTTTTCTTCCGGCGGCGGCGGGGGCGGCGGCGGCGGTTTCGGCTTCTCGACGATCAGCTGCGCCACGCGCTCCTTCAGTTCCTGCGGCTTCAGCTTCTCGACTTCCACCTTCGGCAGCGCCCAGATGACGGCGGCCAGCAGCGTGACGATGATGAGGAAGATAGACATGAGCCGTTTGAAACGGCGTTCGTTCTCTTCCCCCGGCGCCCAGGGTAGTTCGAAGCGGCGGAAAAACGGGGCGATCATGCGCCCGCCTCGCGTTCGCGCTGGATGACGGCCAGCGACACCTTGCCGTAGTCGGACGCGGTGGCCGTGGCCATCACGCGCTTCAACACGGAGAACGGCGTGCCCTTGTCACCCATGATGGTGATCTCGCGCTCCGACAGGTCTTCCTTGGCGGTCTCGCGCTGGATGCGGTCGTTCTGTTCCTTCAGCGCGGCCTGCAGGTCCGGGATGATCATCTTGTCCGCCGGCAGCGCGGCCACTTCGGCGACCTTGCCGACGATGCGGCCGTTCACGAGCAGTTCGTCCTTCGTCACCATGATGGTGACGGTCTCGTGCGGCTTGAGATCCGCGATCGACTCGGGGATCTGGATGTTCTTGGTGTTCGGCAGGATCTCGGCGTCCGAGCTGTGCAACAACAGGAACACCACGAGCATGGTGAGCATGTCGATGAACGGCACCAGCGCCATGTGGCTGTCGTGGTGCGTGCGCTTGCGATGCTGCTTGATGCGATACGGGGTCACTTCTTCGCTCCCGCCGGGGCGGCGCCCGCCGCGGCTGCGGCACCCGTGGCCGGTGCGTCACCCACGGAGATGTCCGGGAACAGCTCGACCTTGGTGAACAGCGGGGCGTCGTCCATCTGGTACAGGCGCACATTGTCCATCGTCTGGACGAGCACGTCGTACGGGATGTCGGACTCCAGCAGCACGCTGGCCTCGGTGGTGGCCGGGTACTTGGCCTTCACGAACTGCAGGTACTCGGACAGTCCCTTGTAGTCGTACTCACTGGTCGCGTTCATGGGCAGCGAACGGAGGATGCCCGAGTTGCGATCGGCGATGTCTATGCCGGTGTGACGAACGTGGATCTCGAGCTGCAGGCCCTTCGGAAGTTCCGGCACCGAGGAGTTGGGCGCCGGAAGATTGAGCTCGAGGATGTTCGTGTTCGAGAACACCGCCGTGAACAGCAGGAAGAACACGAGGATGACCATCATGTCGATCATCGGCACGATGTTCAGATCGTTTCTGCCCTTGTACTTCGCGTGATTGCGGATCGCGCGAGCGGCAAGTTTGGATGACGACATGCGGTGTTCCCGGAACTAGCTACTACGGAGTGATCGAACGACCGTTCAGGCCGGACGCGGGGCCGGGGCACGCGGAGCCACGGCCGGGCCGGGCGCCGGAGCGGACGGCTCCGAATATCTCTCCGTGATCGAGTTCAGGAACTTCACCACCGCGATCTCGAGCGAGTCGATCAGCGCCGTGGTCTTCGCTTCCAGGAACATGTGCGCGAGCAGCAGCGTGATCGCGCAGGCCAGACCGGACGCCGTGTTGTTCATGGCTTCCGAGATGGCGGACGCGAGCAGCGCAGCCTTCTCGGCCGGGTTCGCCTGCGACACGGTCGCGAACGCGTGGATCAGCGCGATGATCGTGCCCAACAGACCGACCAACATGCCGATGTTAGCGAGCGAGCTCAGGTAGTGAGTGCGCTTCTCGAGACGCGGGACGATCTCGAGCAGCGACTCTTCCATCGCCTGCTGGATGTCGTCACGACGGCGCGCCGTCGAGAGACGCGCCAGGCCGTACTTGAGCACGGTGCCGATCTGCGCGGTCGAGTTGTTCGCCAGCGCGATCGCCTGCTTGAAGTTGCCCGAGCCGAGGTGCGGGGCGACGTCGTCCCACAGGCTGCGGTTCTTGATGGTTTCCTTCGTCAGGTAGATCCAGCGTTCGATCGAGATGACCACGCCGACGACGAAGATGATGACGAGCGGATACAGGAAGAATCCGCCGTCCTGAAAGAATTTGACTATGCCGTTCATGAAATTGACTCTCCTCGAAAAACAGGACGCTCGAAGGGCATCGAGCGGGCCAAGATTGCGTTACATAAGTGACAAAAACCGTTAATCACTTCTCAGGCTGGCTGGCGGGGGCGGCCGCCGGCGTGGCCGCATTCGGCTGGAGCGCGTCGTAGTAGCGGTTCTGTCTGCGAAAGACGTCACGGTCGACCGGCTCGAGCACTTCATCCAGCAGGCTGTTGACCGGGCGACCCACCAGGTCGCCCATTTCTGCACTGCGCCAGGGCACGATGTACAGGACCTTCGGCAGCTCGCGGTTGCCGGTGATCTGCGTGGAATCGAGGTCGAGGCGGTCCTTGGCATTGCCCTTCGGGGCGCCCGCCGCGGGTTGTTTGTTAGCGGACGCGGCGGCGGCGCCGCTGGCGGCCGCGGGCTTCGCCGCGACGGGTTTCGCGGCAGGAGGCGCCGGCCGGGCGTCGGCGGGCTTCACTTCCGTCGGCTGCGCGGTCGGTGCCGAGGTGTTCACACCGGGTTCGAGGTCGGATCCCGGCGCCGCGGGCGGCGGGGACTGGGCGAAAGCGGCCGCGGCTAACAACAGCATCGCGACGCCGATCAGTTTGGTCATGACAATTCCTTTGTGAACACTAGGCCCCTCCCTGGGGCGCGGGTGGCTCGGCCGCCGGCGTGGCCTCGGGCGCGGGCGCGGCTTCGGGCGGCGGCGCGGCCGAAGCCGGTGCCCTGCCCGTCGCCTTGTTGCGTGCCTTCAGCTCGGCGATCCAGCCGCTCACCGGCTTGTCCTCGTTGGTGAGCTGCTTGTACGTCTCGAATTCGGTCTGCGCGGGCAGCGAATCATCCAGATACAGGTCGAGCAAGACAGCGAGATTGCGGTGCGCCGGCGCGTAGGACGGATTCGCCGCGATCGCTTTCTCGTAGGCGGCGCGCGCCTCGTTGAACTTGCCGGCCTGGCGCAACGTCGCGCCGTATTCGCTCCAGGTCTGCGCGTCCCAGCTCGCACGCTCGGTGGCCTTGGCGAACGCGGCCTCCGCTTCGGGCAACTGGTTCGCGTTGCGATACAGCAACCCGAGATTCGCGTAAGGGCCGGAGAGATCCGGGTATGACTGCGTCAGCACCTGGAATTCCAGGATCGCCTGCGTCGCGTCGCCGCGCATCAGCGTCAACGCGCGGGCGAACTCGGAATTCGCGCGCGACGGCACGCTCGGGATCTTCGGGCCCGAGGCGGCGGGCGGCGCGGCAGTCTGCGCATTCACCGCGGGCTTCGTCGGATCGGCGGGCGTGGCAATCACGGGCTCGGCTTCCTTCACGGGCGGCGCCGCCGGCACGATCGTGTCGAACGACGTGCTCAGCAATTCGGTCTTGCCGTAACGGCCGGCCTTGAGCTCGGCCAGCGCCGCGAAGCTCTTCTTCGTGCCTTCGTCGTAGACGCCGTCCTTCGTGCGCTTCGTGTTGATCTCGTGCGTCGAGATGGCCTGTTCCTCGAACGGGAAGGCCTGCTCCTCGAGCAGCGAGTTGTATTCCTCGAGCTGGTCGGCCGGCAGCTTCTTCGGCCGCTCGGACTTCATGATGTCCTGGCCCAGCTTGCGGTACAGCTCGGCGATCTCGTACGTGGCGAGCGTGGTGACCTCGGCGACGCGGTAGTCGGTGGCGGCCTTGTACGCGCCCAGCGCCGCTTCCAGCGCCTTCTTCTTCTTCGCGAGGCTGGCCTTCAACGGCAGCGCCAGCGAGATGTTCCGGTATTCGTCGCGCACCGGCGCCGCCAGCGCGAGCTGCGATTTCGCGGCGAGGTACTGCGTGCGGTCGGTGCGGCCCGCACCGGCGTTGCGGTCGGCGGCGACGATCTCGCGCTGCCAGTAACGTTGTTTGTCGACCTGGCCGGCCGTGCCGGCGATGTCGGCGAGTTTCTGCCGCGCTTCGATCGAATCGGTCGCCGGCGTCGGATACGTGACGACGAAGCGCTCGAGCATGCCCACGGCCTTCGTCGTGTTGCCCGCCTTCGTGTAGAGATCCGCCGCCTGCAGGTTCGCCTCGCGCTGGATGTCCTTCGACTCCGCCGGGTTCATCGCGATGCGCTCGAACTCGACCGCAGCCTGGCCGGCCTGCCCGGTCTCCCCATACGCCACCGCGAGCTTGCGCGTGACGTCGGCCGTGTATTCGCTCTTCGGGTTGTTGGCGCGGAAACGCTCGAGCACCTGGATCGCGCGCGGCCATTCCTTGAGATTGACCAGCTGCGCGCCGGCGTCGTATTCGGCCTGCGCGGCGATCTTCGAACTACCCGCGACCTGCGAGATGCGCAGGAAGTCGTCGACCGCACCCAGCGAGTCGCCGGCCTTCTGCTTGGCTTCGCCCTGGCGGTACACGGCGGACGCGATGCGTTCGGTGAAGTCCGCGCGCATCTTGTCGTTCGGCGGCAGCAGGTCGCGCGCCGCGATGTAGTTCTTCTCCGCGTCGGCGAAGTTCAGCAGGTCGAAGTTCGACTGGCCGATGATGGTGTACGCGATGCGGCGCTTGTTCTGGTCGGCCGGCGGCTGGTGCGCGAGGATGAGGTTCGACACCTCGATCGCGCGCTGCAGGTCCTGCGTCGCGAAGATGTCCTCGGCGGCGCGCGTCAGCACGCCGGTGGCGTCCGGGTGTTCGGGGAAGCTCGTGCCGAACTTCACGCTGGCGTCGACCGCGGCCTTGTGCGCCTCGGTCTTCGCCGCCGGATCCAGCTTCGCTTCGTATTTGCCGTACGACTCGAGCGCGGCATACGCGGCGGCGGCGGAGCGCGGGTTGCGTGGATAGTCGTAGGCCGTCTTGGTGAATTCGGCGGACGCACCCTGGAAATCGCCGGCCGAGTACAGCGTCTCGGACAGCAGATAGTTCGTGCCGAAGGATTCCGGATCGTCCGGGAACGACTCGAGGTACGTGCGATACCAGCGCGCCGCCTCGAGGAACTGGTCCGCCTTCTTCGTCTTCTGCGCTTCCGCGTGGAAGTACGTCGCGACGTCCTTCAGGTTGATCTTCAGTTCCTTCGCGATGCTCGGGTAGTCGGCCTTGTTGCGGCCCTGCCAGAACGTCGTGCCGTAGTTGTACAGCGCGACATATTCGCGCTTGCCCTCGAGCACGAGCTCGGTGAAGCCGCCCTTGCGATAGGCCTCGATGGCCTGCATCGACAGGCCCGGCGAATACTCGCTGTTCGGCTCGCGCGTCGCGAAGGCGCGGTACACGGCGGCCGCGTCCTGGAAGCGCTCCTTCTCGACGTACAGGTCGCCGAGGCGCGAGTAGATGATCGGCGCGTACGCGGGGTTGTTGTGGCCCGCGAGGAATTTGTCGATGGCGTTGACCGAGTCGTCGTCGTACGAGAACGTGACCGCCATGACGCGCAGCGTGTCGTCGGCGAGCTCGCGGTTCGCGCGCGGCAGTTTGTCGACCGGGATCAGCTTGTGTTCCGTCTTGGTCAGCATCGTGCGGTCGAGCACGCCGGCGAACGACGGCAGCGAGTCGTCGTTCAGGCCCTGCTTGAACAGCGACCAGCCGTGTTTGTAGAGGCTCTGCGTCAGGAACGAGGATTTATCGCCCTTCGAGACGACGAAGCCGTACGCATCCTGCGCCGGCCGATACTGCTTGGCCGAGAACAGCAGCTCGCCGCGGCGGAACTGCACCTCGTCCATCTGCGGGGTGCGCGGGAAGCGGCGCACGATGTCGTCGAGAGTCGCCAGTGCCTTCTCGGGCTGGCCCGTGGTCTCGTACGCGCGCGCGAGCTGGTACAGCACCTGGTCGTTGCGCGGGTAGTCGGGATAACTCTTCAGCAGGTTCGAATAGAGCTTGATGGCTTCGGCGCCCTGCGCGTCGATGGTCACGGCCTCGCCGGCCATGCGATCGCCCTCGCCCGTCTCCATGTTGAGATCGGCGAGGCGGCGCAGCGCTTCGGCGCGCAGCTGCGGATCGGTCTTCTGCAGTTCGAGGAACCGCTTGTAGTTGTCCATCGCGCGCGCGGCGCTGGCTTCGACCTTCGCGTCGGGCTGCACGACCACGGGACGCGCGGCGAGATCGCCGATGGTCTTCTCTTTCTTCTTCGGCGCGGCGGCCACGTCGAACGCGACGCCGGCGCACAACGCGGCGACGGCGATGGTGAGGAGTTTGCGCGGGAAGCCGGTCATTTCGGCGTCTCCGGCGGCGGGACCGGGTTGTTGGTGGCGTCGGGCGCGGGCGCGTCGCCGGGCGCGGGCGAGTCCGCCGGCGCGGTGACCGGCGCGTCGGCCGGTGCGGTCACCGGCGCATCCATCGGGGCATCCGTCGGCGGCACCATTTCGAGCTCGCCCTGCGATTCGGTGGCGCCCTTCTCCGGCGTCTTCACGGCGCCACCGCCGAGCGCGGCGCGGTCGTAGATGGACGCCAGCGCGAAGCGCGCCTGGATCTGGTACGTGCCGATGCGATCCTTCTGCTGCTCGAGCTCGTTGCGCGCGAGGCTCTCGAGCAATCCGTTCTGCTGCTTCGCGACGTTCGCGAGCCGCAGCTGCGCGTCGTCGAGCCGCTTGCGCAGCGCCGCCACGCGCGCGGCGAACTCGCCGGTGTTGTTGGGCATCGAGCTGCGCGCCTTCTGCACGCGCACCCAGCGGTTCTGCGCTTCGCGCAGCGCCTGGTCGAGATCCTTCAACGTGCGGCGTTCGTTCCACACGCGCGCCTTGAACGATTCCGCGAGCCGCCAGTAGAGCACGCCCTTGGCGAGGCGCGTCTTCTCGCGGATGACTTCGGTTTCCTCGTCGTGCGGCGCCGTCAGCAACGCGGCCTCGAGCCGCGTGATGCGCGCCCACTGGTCGCGCTCGGCGGCCGTGCCCAGCGACGCGACGTCCTGGCCCTGCTCCACCTGGTCGAGCTGTCCGCCCGCGGTCGCGCGCTCCGCGCCGTACTTGTCGAGACGTCCGGAATTCAGCAACGCGTCGGCCTGCGGCACGCGCTCGGCGTACGCACGCTCGCGCGTGTCGAGCATGTCCTGGAACGCGACCATGCTGTCCTGCCACTTGACGAGCGTGCCGCCGAGGAACGCGAGGTCGCGGTAGTTCTTCAGACCTTCCTGGAAATCGTGGCCGGCCAGCAGGTGATACAGGTAGCGGGACTCGGCGGCGTTCGGCAGCTCGCGCAACTGCCAGAACCAACCGTAGTGGTCGTCCGCGTCGCGCTTCAGCAGCTTGTCGAGCATCGTGCCGTCGTTCACCTCGGCGATCGACGTGTCGATGTTCACCGTCTCGCTGTCGAACGACGCGATGGCCTTCTCGTAGTTCTCGGCGGCCTGCGCGTTGGCGTTCAGCTTGGCGAACGCGTACGGCACGGCGAGATAGGCTTCCTGCACCGCGGAGTCGAGCAGGTTGCGGTCGCGCAGCTCCATCCACGGCGTCAGCGCTTCCTGGTACTGGCCGGAAGCGGCATCGGCCCAGCCGACACCGAGCAGCGCCTTGTTGGAGAACGGGCCGTCGAGACGCACGCGTTCCAGCACCGGCTTCGCGAGGTCGGGCTGGTTGTTCTGTAGATAGGCGTAGCCGAGCGCGAGGTTCGCGCGGTCCTTCAGCGAGCGCAGCTCGCGGCGGCCGGATTCGAGCGTACCGACGCTGGTGAGGAACGGATCGGCTTCGCTGACCAGTCCCTTGCGCACCAGCGCGACGCCGAGGTTGTACTGCGCGTACGCCAGCCAGTCGGATTGGTCCTTGCGGCCCTTCCAGGCATTCAGCAGCGCGATCGCTTCGTCGAAGCGCTGCTGGCGCATGAGGATGTTCGACAGCAGGTGCAGGCGCTCGGCCTCGAGATCCGGCGTGAGGCGGCCCTGCACTTCCTTGATGGCGCGCTCGGCACGATCGAGATAGCCGCGCGCGTACCAGATCTTGCCGAGGTAGAACCAGGCGCGGTTGCGCACGCCTTCCGGCACGGACTGCGTCAGCAGCGTTTCGAAACGTTCGCCGGCTTCGTTGTGCAGGCCCAGCGACAGATAGAGGCCGCCGAGCAGCAGGTCGGTCTCGGCGTCGTGATGCGAGAGCAGGCCCCACTGGCGATACGCCTGCAGGCGCGTGATCGTCTCGAAGTCCTGGCCCTGGTAGTAATAGAAGAGTGCGTCGCCGTAGTGCAGGTCGCGCACGACCGTCGGCGACAGCTTGTCGACCTCGGCTTTCGCGGCCATGGCCGGCGCGACCAGCGCCGGCGACAGCGCCAGCCCGGCAACGACGGCGAGAGCGATGCGCGAGAACGTCGACATCGTCGGGTTTATTCCCAGTCCTTGATCGCGAATTCCGGCTGCGCCTTGCGCTGGCGGTCGGTGATCTTGAGCTCGAGATACTTGGCGCCGACGCCCTTCTCGAACTTCAGGTTCGCGCCGCGCTTGTAGTCGCGCTGGTTTGGGCCCTTGCCTTCGAAGAACGCGACGAGCTGGTGCTCGCCGACCTTGAGGTTTCCCAGGTACACGCGGTGCACGCCGCCCTTGAGCAGCGCCTCGGCTTCGCGCGGCGTGTACAGGTAGTTGGCCACTTCCTTGTTGTCGATCTTCAGCGTCAGCGAATCGAGCGCGAAGAACTCGCCGATGTCCATCGAGACGAACACGGCGACCTGCGTGTTCGCCGGGAACAGCAGCTCTTCCTCTAGGACGAACAGTTCCTTGTTGAGGTCGACGACGTCCTTCTTGAGATCCTGCACGGTCTCGTCGAGCGCGCGCGTGTCGGCCGGCGGTTCGCCTTCGGCGGGCGGCGGCGGCGTGGCGCCGTCGGCCGGCGGTGCGAGCAGCGTCGCGGCCGGCGCGTCGGAGATGGCGGCGGGCGTCGAGAGGATGCTGGCCGGCTTGCTGGCGCCGGGCGCGGCATCGGCCGGCGGTGCGTCGGCCGGCGGCGCGTCGGCAGGCGCGGCGGCATCGGCGGGCGTTGCGGCTTCGGCCGGCGTCGGGGCGGTAGCCGGATCCGGCGCGGGAGCCTGCGCGAACGCCGGCGCCGAGAACACGGCGAGCGCCACGCAGGTCACTCTCAGGGCTTTCAGAAATGTAGGCATAGGCTTACTCATTCGTCTAACAGAGTGCGCAGCTCGCGCACGTACGTGTCTTCGTCGCGTTTCTTGAACTCGCGGTGCGCCGCGCGCAGCACGCCGGCGCGGTCGATGAACACGAGCATCGGCAGGCGGTCGACGAGGTAGTCGCGACCGGTGCTCTTGGCGGTGGCCACGAGCAGCTGGAACTGGACGTCCTGCGCGCGGGCGAACTTCTCGGCGCGCGGCACGTTGTCGTCGAGGTTCACGCCGATCACCGTCAGGCCGGCGCTCGCGTAGGTCTTCGAGATGCGGTCGAGCGCCTCGAGCTGCGCGCGGCAGGTGTTGCAGCTGCCGCTCCAGAAGCTCACGACGACGACCTCGCCGCGGTGTTCCGAGATGCGCACGTTCTCGCCTGACAACCCGCGCGCCACGAGGTCGGGCGCCGGCTGGCCGGCGAGCGCGTATTTCTCCTCCGCCGCGAACGCGACCGGGGCGGCGCCTGACAGGACGGCGAGCAGCGCAAGCGCAGCAAGTGCCGAGTGCGGCGCGGCCCTGGAACTCACTAACAAACTAGTGCTCACGTGGATGAACTCTGCGGACACCGGACAAGCAAAACCGGATTCGACGCGATTGACTGGGGGGACCCTCGCATAGCCCACTTAACAATGTCAACGAAGCAGGACGCCGTTTGAGAACGCCATCGCGCATCCTTTTTCGGGGGAAAAATGCGGTCGGGGAAAACGACGAGGGAGCGTCGTCAACACGCGACAACGCTCCCTCGAGATCGGATCGAACTGCGGTCGCTAGACCGGGTTGCTGACCGTGCCGTTGCAGACCGGCGCGATCATCGTGAGGCTGTCACGCGTCGCCGAAGCGCCCAGGCCATGCGAGGGGAACAGCGTCGCGAAGTTTCCTTCCTCGCCATGCAGGGCCATGTAGTTGAGGATGACGGTTTCGACGAGCAGGTTGACCGCGTTGGCCGCCGGACTCGACGTCGTGACCACGTCGCCGCCGGCGCTGTACGCACCGATCTGCAGGCGCGTCGAACGCATCGTCGGCCGCCCGCCCGGCTTGTGCACCAGCACGAACGACGACGCCGTCGCCTGGTTGTCGCTGGCCCAGTCGAACTTGCCACGGCCTTCGGCCGTCATGTTCGCCACGCCGTTGGCCGACAGCGCGCCGTCGGAGAATACGTAGATCATGAGCGGCTTGCCCATGCGCGCCGCGTACTCGAGGCAGGCGCCGATGCAGCGACCCGCGCGGAAGTTGCGCGTCTCGCCGGTGTTGCGGCCCTGGCCGTGATAGTCGAAGCCGCCCATCGTGATGGTGCCGGCGCCCGCGTAACCGTTGATGACCATCTTCATGATGGCCGCGGCCTTGCGGAATTCGCCGTCGGCGTTGTACTCGGCCTGCGTGAAGATGCCGCTGGCGCCGACGATCTGCGGATCGAGATCCGGATTCAGCTGCGACGGCGTGCGGAAGCGGTCCGCGAGATAGGTCGACTTCACGTAGCCGCAGCCCACGAGCTTGCGCACCGCGTCCTGGTCCGTCGACGACAGGCCAGTCTCGGACAGGCCGGCCGTGGCGCGGCCGAGGCGCGTCATCGATTCGAGCACCGCGATCGCGTCGTTCTGGTTGGTGAACAGCGTGCCGAGCTCGCCGGTGTCGACGAGGCCGGTGACGTCGCTGGCGCGGTCGACCTTGGTCGGGCGCACCGCGGCGTTGACCATCATGGCCGGCGCCATCGAGTTGCCGCCCGAGTCCGTGTTCTGCGAGCCGATCAGCGTCAGCAGTTCGCCGCGCGCGCCGACACGGTTGATGCCGTACATCGGGTTGTGCGGGTTGTTGCCGGTGTCGTTCTCCGAGCGCGCGGCGATCGGGAAGCCCTGCACGTTGGCGCGGGTCGCGACCTGCGTCGAGGCCTGCATGCCGCGCAGGATCGCGCCGTCCGAGTGCCAGGCCGCGCCGAACTCCGTGTTGACGAAGTTGTTAGTCGGGCTGGCCGCGTTGGCCGAGCCGGGGTTCATGTTGCCCGGCAGGCCGAGCTTCGCGTAACCCTGCGTCGAGAGGAAGTCGGTCGGGTTGGTGCGACCGATGAGGATCTCCGAACCGTTGAGGTTCGCGCCGCCGGCGAGATCGAAGCAGATGAACGGGACCTTGCCCGCACCCGCCTGGATGTTGCAGTTGCCGGCCGACAGCAGCGCCTCGAGGTCGGGCGACATCGCGCCGGCCTTCTGCGCATGCAGCAGCATCGACAGCGCGGCGGGCGCGGCCAGCACCGCGGGACCCGTGCGCAGACCCTGGGCGATGAAGTCGCGGCGCGTGACCGGGGCCTTGTGGTTCTCGTGCCGGATCGGCTCGTCGAGGCCCAGCAGGCGCGGCGGTTTCTTCGTGCGGATGATCATGTCGAGACTCCCTTACTGGATCAGCGTCATGCCGGAGCCGAGGACGGCGCCGCATGTGGCCTTCATCACGGTGGCCGTTCCGTTCGTGGCGCCGCCGGTCGGGCCGTCCACGAGCTTGTCGATGAGGTCGTCGAGCTCGGCGGTGATGACGGTGTCATCCGGGTTCACGGTGAGACCCGTGTTGATGCCCTTCGTCTCCAGCGCTTCGATGACGAGGTCGCGGTTCACGTTGTTCGGCGAGCTGCTGGTGCCGAACGTCGCGGTGCCCGTCGCCGACGGATTCAGCGTGCTGCCGTAGAAGGCGGTGCGCAGCGCCGGCGTGTCGACCATCTGGTTGCAGTACTGGATCGCGAGCTGCGCCAGCGCGGTCTGCTGGGCGGCGCCGAACGTGCCGAACTTCTCGATCGCCGGCAGGCCCTGCTTGACCGTGTCGTAGGTCGCGGCGACGCGCGCATTCGTCTGCGGCACGCCCGTGATCAGCGACAGCGTCGCGTTGAGCTCGTCGAAGGTACGCAGACCGACGTACGACTCATCCGGCAGCACGGCCGGCGGCGGCGGCGGCGGAACCGGCGGATCGTCGTAGTGCTTACTGCGCGTACCGATCTTCTCGAAGGACAGGAAGAACAGGTCATCGAGCACGCCCTTCTGCAGCTCGATCACCGCGCCGACGCTGGACATCTTCTGTCCCGTGCCCGCGGCGTAGTTGCTGCCGCCGATGCTGGCCTTCAGCGGGATGTACGTCTGGCCCGAGTGCGCCTCGGCGCCGTTCACGCCGATGCGGATGCCTTCGATCGGCAGCGTGCCGACGTTGGCGGTCGGGTCCAGGCTGATGAACGTCGGCTTGTCGAACTGGATGCCATAGGTGTCGAGCTGCTGCGCTTCGAGCATCACGTACGGCTGCGGGATGTCCGGCAACAGGTGCGCGACGCTGAACAGCATGAAGTACTTCTCGCCGACGCCGGCGTCGAAGTTCTGCTTGATCTGCGTGGCCGTGAGCGCGCGGTTGTGGACCGCGACCATGCGCAGCACGCCTTCCCACTGGCGGTTCGTCGAGGTCTCGTTGCCGAGCACCAGCGCGAACGTGTCGTCCCAGTCGGCCAGCGAACCGCCGCCCTGCGCGTCGACGTCGCCGGTGAACTCGCCGTTCACGTAGATGCGGCGGCCGTCGACCGGGCTGTACGTCAGCACGACGTGCTGCAGCGCGGCCTGCGCGTCCTGGTCGGCCGCGCGCGTCGCGAGGAACGGATTGCCGTTGGCATTCGTCTTGTCGCTGCGCGTGTAGGCCTGGTACTGGTACATGGTCTGCGCCAGCGTCGCGTTGCGCGCGTTGACGCCGGCCGAGTAGCTGACGATGTACGCGTTCGTCTGCGCGACGTTCGCGTTGTTGACCCACGCCTCGATCGAGAACTCGCCCGTCGACTTGACGAGGTCGGTGAGTTTCTTCGACGCGGCCGCGGTGCCCTGCGCCTTGCCGCCGGCCTTGAC
>Ga0335075_10001408_pt1 | contig 39794 bp, 23 predicted proteins | sample Lox_Sample_24_FD_206723 | JGI IMG/M metagenome (GOLD analysis project Ga0335075, IMG submission 206723) | Soil microbial communities from Loxahatchee National Wildlife Refuge, Florida, United States - Lox_Sample_2.4 | ecosystem: Environmental > Terrestrial > Soil > Wetlands | place: USA... | reverse complement strand
AGACCACCACATCCCCGCGCCGGGGCTCGCGGTAATAAATGAAGGGGGCCCACTGCGCCGGGGGCGCCAGCGTAACGCGGTCAACCACAAGATGGTCGCCGATCAGCAGCGTCTTCTCCATCGAGCCCGAGGGAATGACAAAATTCTGGCCGATAAATGTCTGGATGAAGAGAAGCACCGCCAGCACCGAGCAGATACTCGCGAAAGCCTCAAAGGGCGTCTCCTCGGTTGACGTCTCCTCGCCGGGCGCTTGCTCGACGCGCCGGCTCTCTTCCTGCGTCTTGGATGGTGCCGGTTCGGGCTTGGCCGGAGGCGGCGTGCGGTCGGCTCGGCTTTTCTTCTTGGTCATTCCGTCGCTCGCGGAGGGATTCGGCAGCCTCCGGCGGCAAACGCCGGCTCAACGTCAGTGAATCACGTGAAAGATCCGGTCCCAGCGCGCAAAGTGTGCAAGCTTTTCCGGAAGACCCCTGCCGAATTTGAGTTTACCATCCGCCTCCGGCCCAGCCTGGGCCGTTACCGGGTCGTCTCCCGAGGCCGCCCGCAGCGAGAAGTAAACCAGCAGCGGCGTGGCCACAATCGCCCGCCGCGGCACAAAGCCCCAGTAACGCGAGTCGTCGCTGTGATTGCGGTTGTCGCCCAGCACAAAGTACTCGCCCGCCGGCACCGTGAGCTGCCCGTCGTGGGTGAGGCTCTGCATCTGGCGCCACCAGTCGGGATCCACCGTCGGGTCCGTATAAATGCGCGCCGGAAAACTGGCCGCCGTGGCCGCGGCGACCGGCGCAAAGTACGCATAGGGCTGCCGCAGCGGCGCGCCGTTGATCAATACGACGCCGTTTTGAATGCGCAGATGATCGCCCGGTACGCCCACTACCCGCTTCACCAGGAGCGGCGGATCGGGATGGTGAAAGACGATGATGTCGCCCCGGCGCACCGCCCGGTACGGCAGGATGTAGCGCCCGATGGGCCCTGCCGGCGCCAGCATCTGCTTGTTGCACAGCAGGAAATCGCCAACCAGAAGGGTGCGCTCCATGCTCTCCGACGGAATCAGGAACGGCTGCATGATAAAGGTCAGCACGAAGAGCGCTACCACCAGCGTGCGCAGCAGCGAAGCCAGGGCTTCAGGAACGGTGGGCAAAAGGCCGCCGGACTCCCGCGGCCGGGCGCGCCCCGCCGTCGGCCGTCCCTCCGCGGCAGGGCCCGGAGCCGGCAGGGCGGGACCGGTGGGAGCGGCTTCGGTCATGGCGCAGCCCGTTCCTCCGGCTCTTCCCCGATCTCGGAAAGGTCCGGCTCCCCGGCCGTCGGGTCCGCATCGGAATCGGCCCCAAGCCGCTCCAGGGCGCGGCGGGCGGCGTCCTGCTCGGCGCGTTTCTTGGTGCTGCCGATCCCTCGCGCCAGCGGCTGCCCCGGCTCGCCGGCGCCGGCCCGCAGGCGCACCTCGACCAGAAACCGCTTGCGGTGGTCCGGACCGCTCTCGCGCCGCAGCCGGTAAACGGGAACCCCGGCGTGCGTCGCCTGCAGATGCTCCTGCAGCGCCGACTTGTAATTCCCGAGGGCCTGCCCGGTGCGCAGCTCCTCGGCCAGCACCTCCGCTGCCTGGCCCATCACGCGGCCGGCCACAAAGGCCCGCACCGGCTCCAATCCGCCGTCCAGATACAGTGCGGCCAGGACCGCCTCCATCGCGTTCGAAAGAATCGTGCTCTTCTGCCGCAATCCACCGCGTTCTTCGCCCCGGCTCAGGCGCAAATGGCTCCCCAGTCCAATCGACGCGGCCACGGCGGCCAGGTGCTGGCGGCTCACCAGCCGCGCCCGCACGCGCGTCAGTTCGCCCTCGGTCCACTCCGCATGAGCTGAGTAAAGGGCCTCGGCGACAGCCAGCCCCAGCACCGCATCCCCCAGGTATTCCAGGCGTTCGTTGTCGCCGGATGCTCCGTTCCCCTCCGCCTGTTCCTGGGCCAGGGAGCGGTGCGTCAGCGCGCGCACCAGCAGCTCCGGGTCCGCAAAGCGGCGTCCCAGCGCGGTTTCGAGTTCGGACAGTGCCGGTTGCACGCTGGTCTCAGCAGGTCTTGCGGCCCTTATGGGGGTCCCGGTCGAAGCCCTGAATCGCGAAATGAGATCGAGGTCCCGCGTTTCGCATTCTTTCCCTTCGCATCGCCGGCGCCCCCCTCACTCCCCGATCGCTACCTCCTGCTGCCTTTTCCCTTCTCCTCTTCCATCAGACGCAATCAGGAGCCCGGATCGTTCAACGCGAGGTCACGGTTGCCTCGGCGGGGCGGCCGGTGCCGGAGCCTGGGCAGGCGAGGCCGGTGCTGCGGGTTTATTCTGCGTATCCGCGTCGGGCGGGCCGCTGCCGGCATCTTCTTCCTCGCACGAGTGCCCATTGACCGCGTAAGCCGTCTTTTCGCCGCGCTCGGCGGCGATGCGCGTGTCCAGCCGCCCGTCCCGCGCCGCCATCGCGGCCTTGTACTCGGAAACCGCCTTGTCGCGATCGCACTCCAGATCGTACATCCGGCCCAGAAAGATGTGCGACCACGCCACGATCCGCGGATCCTGCCCCGCCGCGATGGTTTTGTTGAAGTCGACGAAGGCCTGGTCGGGATGGCCCGTCATCAGCGCCGCGCGCGCCAGGATAAAGTCCGCCCGCGCCCCTGCCGCGGCCGCTGCCGGCGTGTCCGTCTCGCTCGCCAGCGTCTTCTTGGCGATCGAGCTTGCCGCCGCCGCATCGCCCTCCGAAAGCTTCGCCTCCGCCAGGTCCAGGCCCGTCAGCCTGCGCGGCTGGTTGCGCTCCAGCACCTCCAGGTCGGCCACCTTGTCGAACGTCGTCTCCTTCGCCCGGTGCACCTGCTGGTCCACGTCCATGCCGTAGACCATCTCCCCGATCACCTCTTTTAGGTTGGCCGGAGACTTCTCAAACAGGATCATCTGCTCGTAGAAATACTGCGTCAGCACAAACCCCTGCGCCATGTCGTGCTGCACCGCCGCCCACCGCGCCGCATCCACCCTCTGCTGGTACACCTGGAGCTGGTGCTCATAGCGCGGAAGTTGCGAGCGGTCTATACCCGCGGGAATCGTGTACACCGGGATGCCGGTGTCCATCGTGCGCGCCTCGATGGCCTTGATCAGGCACTCGATCGTCAACTGCGTCGGGTCGTTGCGGAAGTGAAAGTCCAGAGGAGCGTCGCGGATCGCCTTCAGCACCGGATCGAGCTGCTGCAGACCGTTGTAGCGCGACAGCAGCAGCGGGTCGATCACATAATGCAGATAGGTGTGGCGCACGTCGTGCAGCGGGACCTTCCCGTTCACCGGCGAAACCACCACCACGTAATCGAGCCCGTACACCCGGGCATTCACCAGGCGCGGCGAAAGCATCGGCTCGATGACCACGATAAACCGTCGCCCCGTGTACCCCTCCGCCGGCATGTGCAGATACAGGTTCGTCGAGACGATCATCTGCGACAGCGGATCGTGCAGAAGTTCCTCTTCGTGGTCGTACTCACGGTGCGCCGCCAGCCAGATGCCGTTCAGGTCCACGGCCTCGGCAAAGTCCTTCACCAGCGGCACCACCCCCACCACCTGCGTCGCGTCCGGCGGCATCTCGGTCAGCTCGGCGGTGATCTCCAGCCCCGGCGGCTGCGTAAGATAAAGCGCCAGCGAGATGTACTGCGCAATGTCCTCGTCGGTTCCGGTCAGCCGGTGCTGCGCCACAAACAGGCACAGCTTGTCCCGCTTCTCCCGCGCCGTCTCGCTCTTCGCAAGCGACCCGTCCATCTGCTCGCGGACCCACTTGCGGATCGGGTCGCTCTCGTCCAGGCCCTCGTCGTAGCCGCACGCGTTCAACGCCGCCGCCATATAAAACACCGGCTCCGAGGTGATGAGCGAGACGCTCGGGCCCGCCGGGTCCAGCACCGTCGGCGTCTTCTCCTGCACGTACTCCCCCGCCGAACCGGACGCGCTCGAAGACGACGAGGAGCCTCCCGCCTGGGAAGCATTGCTGTCCGACGACTGGCCTCGGGCCGTCACCGCCCCCAGGCAAAGAATTACGGCCGAAAACGCCAAAGCCGGTTGCAATCTGCGCCACTTCATCAAGAAACCCTGCCTGCAAGTCTAGTTAGACGCACGCGCAGGGTCAAACGAGAGAAACCGCCCCCCCCGGGCCGCGCCGCCGTTTATAGTGGGAAAGCGATGCCGCGCCGGCAGGGTTCGAACAGCCGGAGTCGTGCCGGCCATGCAACCGGCGCAAGCGATCGAAAATCCTGAGGCTGTTATTCCCTTTCCCAAGGCCGCGCGAGAGTCAATAACAGCTTCTAAGTTAAGGGGTGGTGTGGAACCGATGGAAAATCTCCCTTCGGATGCATTGGTGTTTCTCGGAGCCACGGGTGACCTGGCCTACAAGCAGATCTTCCCGGCGCTGCAGGGACTGATCCGGGACGAGGGGTTCAACCTGCCCATCATCGGCGTCGCCAAGGCCGGCTGGACGCTCGAACAGTTCCAGGCCCGCGCCAAAGACAGCCTTGAGAAACACGGCGGCGCAGACCCTGCCGCCTTCGCCAAAATGATGACCCTCCTGCGCTACGTCGACGGCGACTACAACGACGAGGACACCTTCGCGCGCCTCGGCAAGGAGCTCGGGCAATCCCAGCGCCCGCTCCACTACCTCGCCATTCCGCCCAGCCTGTTTGAGCCCGTTGCCGCCAACCTGGCCAGGATGTGCTGCGCCGGCAACGCCCGCATCGTCGTCGAAAAACCCTTCGGACGCGACCTCGCCTCCGCGCAGGAGCTCAGCCGCACCCTCCACCAGTACTTCGCCGAGGAGAACATCTTCCGCATCGACCACTACCTCGGCAAAGAGCCCGTGCAGAACATCCTCTACACCCGCTTCGCCAACCCCATCTTCGAGCCCATCTGGAACCGCGATCACATCCGTTGTATCCAGATCACCATGGCCGAGGACTTCGGCGTCCAGGACCGCGGCCGCTTCTACGACCAGGTCGGCGCCCTCCTCGACGTGGTCCAGAACCACATGCTCCAGGTCGTCGCCAACCTCACCATCGACCCGCCCACCGGCGAGAGCCACGACGCCGTCCGCGACCGCAAGGCCGAGCTCATGCGCGCCATCCGCCCCCTCGATCCGACCTCCGTCGTAAGGGGCCAGTACGAGGGCTACCGGGAAGTCCCGGGCGTTGCCCCGGCCTCGACCGTCGAAACCTTTATCTCCGTGCGCCTTCAGATCGATAGCTGGCGCTGGGCCGGCGTCCCCATCTATATCCGCGCCGGAAAGATGCTCCCGATCACCTGCACCGAGGCCACCGTCGAGTTCAAGCGCCCGCCCCGCGAGACCTTCGGCGAACTGGTGCCGGCCAGTTCCGCGCACATGCGCATCCGCGTCAGCCCCTGCTTCGAGATGGGGCTCGGCATCCGCGTCAAGATCCCCGGCGAGCGCATGGTCGGCCGCGATGTCGAGCTCGACCTCCATCGCGCGGAAGTCAAAGACATGCCCCCCTATGAGCGGCTGTTGGGCGACGCCTGCCGCGGCAACGTCGAGCAGTTCTCGCGCCAGGACCTCGTGGAGGCGCAATGGCGCATCGTCGAGCCCGTGCTCGGCAATGTAACCCCCGTCTACTCTTACCTGCCCGGCACCTGGGGCCCGGAAGAGGCCGGTCAACTGATCGGCCGGGACGGCTACTGGAGCGATCCGGTCATCTGCCGTTAGCCTCCGCCGCCCTTCGCTCTGGCTCTCCGAGACGGATGCGGAGCGAATGATCCAATCGCCTCTCTCGAAGAACACGATCTTCGCTTGGCCACTTAAAAGCGGTTCTCCAGTTGGTGTGGAGCGGAGCAGGATTGCCGAGTCGCTCTTTCATCTCCAGCGTCCCCGCCGGCAGGTCTTCGTCTTTTGCTTGTTGGGGTGGCTTCAGTCCTGCCGAAAACGCCGCAAACAGAAGCCTGGGCTTCAGCCCCTGAGGGCTGTCTTCGGGTATTCTCCGGATAGCCGGTCAACCGCCCGCGCCGGGGAAATGCAGCTGGTCCGGGAGCCTCCTCGGGCCCCAGTCCGGCCGGTCGGGCACGGGATTCCCGTCGCCATGCCGACCTATGAGGACTGATCCCCCGTAAATGAGTTCTCGAGAACTCGATCTGAGCCCGAAACAGAGACAGTTGATCTGCTTAGACAGCATTCCTGTCAGTGTCAAGCAACTCAACTACCGCGCTGATCTTCCGCACAATCAGAAACCCTTTGCGCTTTGCAAATTGCTGAACAATGCCAACAATGTGGGGTGAGACGGACCAAACGCCGTCAGGTTCCGGCTCCTTGTTCACGAAAACTGCGGCGCCGCTAAATCCATGTGGGGCGATTCCGTCCTTGGTGAGCGAATAGGGCATAAAGAAGTTACTCGGCGAATAGGTCTCATTCGTCATGCCCGAAGTGTCGAGATCAGGATCGTATCGGACATGTTCCACTTGCGGAATGAGTGTCTCTCCAAATCCAGCAACATGTACGCGGCTAGCTATCGGAGCGCCCAATGCAATGAGTGAAACCCCTGTGACTAAGTCCTTTTTGAAGGCGTCCGTCTCAAGGTTGATGAATTCCGCATGAGCAAGAGCGTCCAGATTTTGCGGAATTCTGACGGCAATCAAATCGCGCTTGCTGTCGATGAGGAAATCTTCCGGCGCGGAAACTGGTATGGTGCACCCGATACCGGGCTGAACCCGCTGTTCCGCCTCATTCAGGCTCTCAGTTCGACCCAATCCACGCTCATCTCGGAATCCGAACCGCGTCGCGTTCCATGAACGAATCACCTGTGCGGTCCCTCCCATGTCAGGGAAAAAACAGTGCAGGGCCGAAACGAGGAACTTCTTTCCTTTCCACTCAACAAGCGTTCCAGTACCTGAAGATGGCGCTCCTGTGTCGGGTGTCGGCACCAGCAAAAACACTACTGCTTTGCTAATTCTCTGAATGATCGCATCTACTTGGTGTCTTCCTTCAGGTGATGGCGCTGGCAGAGGTACAGGCAATCCTTATGCCTCCAAAGAAAGAAAGGTAGGTCTATCATAAATTAGTCTCGATAAACGCCGTAGCCTCCATGAATCGGGTCATGCCTGGATTGTCGCCCATCCTTCAGTTACCCATCCATGAACCCCGAACCTCCCAGGACTCGCCCGGCGCCGGTTTGCAGAGTATTACGCCTCTTCCGGGCATAATAAATCCAGGGACGCCATCTGCGGTCCCTTCCGGAGGAGCGATGAACAGATGGGCAAAGGGAGAAAAGAGTACCCCCCCGGGGGAGTCCCTCACAGTTTGCATCGTTTTCGGTGCAATTTTGAACAACGATTTATTGAAAACAAAAGAGTTATCCAAAATAATTCGGTAACCAGATAGTTACCAAATTAACATTCCTTTAACCGAATTTACCCGATTTGCAGGCCAAAAACGTCCCTTTTGAGCCTCAAAAAGCCCCTCCGGATCAGCAAGCAATCCGACCCGAAGCCTCAGCGCGCGGCAGCCCGGGAGGCGCTCGACGGCTCGGCCGGCATGTACCGCGCAAACCACCCGGCGGCGCGCTCCAGCACGTCCAGCCGGTGCGCCGGATTCACAAACCCGTGCCCCTCGTCCGGGTATACGACGAGCTCGGTCGGCACTCCCAGGTCGCGAAGGGCGTGCCAGTACTCGAACGACTGCGGCGCCGGGCACTCGCCGTCCCGGTCGCCCACGACCAGGAGCGTGGGCGTCTTGACCTGCTTGATGAAATCGATGGGCGAGCTCTTCGCATAGGCGGCCGGGTCGTCGTAGACTGAAGCGCCAAAGTACGGAATCATCCACTGGTCGATCGAATTCTCGCCGTAGTAGCTGAGCCAGTCCGAGATGCCCGCCCCGGCCACCGCGGCGCGGAAACGATGCGTCTGGGTAATGTCGAACATGGTCATGAATCCGCCGTAGCTCCACCCGGTAAGGCCCACGCGCCGCGGGTCGATGGGATACTTCGCCTCAACCGCGTTGACGCCGGCAAGAATATCGCGCAGGTCGCCATAGCCGAAGTCTTTGCGGTTGGCCTGGGTAAAGGCCTCCCCTTGCCCGAAGCTGCCGCGCGGGTTGGGCTGCAGCACAAAGTAGCCGAGCGCGGAGAACGCGGCCGGACTCAGGCTGCCCCCGGCTCCCCAGCGGCCCAGAACCGCCGCCGCCGGCCCACCGTGGATCTCGACGATGAGCGGGTACTTCCCGGCAGGGTCGTAGTCCTTCGGGAGCATAAGCCACCCCTGGACGTTGAAGCCTTCATTCGTCCAGTCGATGGAAACGGACTTGCCCCAGCCCGGCGTGATGCCGGCATTGATGCGCGAAAGCTGCGTAAGGCCGGAATACGGCTCTCCGGGAGCTGAAGCCCTGCCGGGAAACGCGGCGTAGATTTCAGGGGGGCTGTCGAAGGTGCTGCCGCGGAAGACGAACAGGGAACGGTTGGAACTCACCGAGAGGTTGGGGTTAAACATACCGCTGCCGATGCTGCCCGGGAAGCTGAAGATGGGACGGCCGGCAGTCGCACCGGACTCGTCGGCGCCGTTCAGGGTGAGACGGACGAGACGGCAATCGCCGCCGGCGATCTCCCCGATATAGATGTGGGATGGGCCGTCCCAGGTGAGCCATGCGGGTGTAGAGTGCCGTCCGGCCGTCAGATCGTGGGGCCCACCCCCGGCCGAAGAGACGATCCAGACGTCGCCGCCAGTGACGCCCTGGTCGCTCATGAGGCCGCCGATAAAGGCGATGGACTTGCCGTCGGGCGACCAGCGGGGGACGGCGATCTGGAGACCGTGCAGTGGGCCAGCAACTTTGGCGGGGTTGAGGACGACCTCGGCGCGGCCCCCGATGGGCTGTCTGTAAAGCCGCGCCACCCACCAGTTGTTTTCGCCGGGGGGATCGGCTGCGATGTAGGCGAGCGACTTGGAGTCGGGCGACCAGTCGAACTCGTAGACATGGAGATTGGATGGAGTGAAAAAGTCGGGCGCCGCAGGCTCCGAAGTCTCGGCGGAGATGGCAGCTACGCGCTGGATGTCGGTTTTGGCCTGGCCGATGACGCCGGAAGGCAAATCCTGCGCCGCCAGCGCGCCGGCGGGACGGGTGGCCCCTTCGACATAGAGAAAAGCAATGGATTTGCCGTCGGGGGCGAAGGCGGGATTCTGCACGAAACCGTGAAGTTCGGTAAGGCGAGTGGCGGGCTTGCCGTCGAGGTGCGAAAGGTAGAGGTTTTCCTGCTGGCCCGGATCGGCGCAGTCGGAAAGGAAGGCGATGGTTGCGGAGTCTGGGGCCCAGGCGAGCTCGCTTTCGTCACACGATTGGCTCGCGGTCGCGGCCGTGACGCTCTGCATTTCGCTGAGATCGGAGACGGGAGCCACGAGAATCTGTCCGCTGCGCCGGCCCCCCTGCGTCCACGCGACGCGTTTCCCGTCCGGTGAGACCGCCGCCTGGCTGATGTTGACCCCGCGGTTGAGGCCGCGGACGATCTCCGCAATGCGAGTACGGATAACCGGCGAGAGCGCCTGGACATTCTGCCCGCCGGCGGGAGATGCGAGGCATCCGGCCAGTGCGAGAACGGCGGCGCCGAATCGGCTGAAATGGCGAATGCGGACAGGGAGCAACGGCATGGTTGACATGGTAGCAGCAGACACGGGACGATCCAGCACCCGGCTCCCGGTTCCGCCCCGGTTGTGGTTGAATAGAACAGATGGCGGCTGCACGGCGAGCGACGGTGAAGGGGCGGCTGATTGCGGCCCGGCGGAAGGTGCGCGAGGTGACGCTCGTGGGCCGGGCGCTGGCGTTTACGGGGCACCCGGTCATGGCGCAGATCATCCCCATGCGCTTCTGCAACCTCAGCTGCGCCTACTGCAACGAGTACGACAAAGTCTCGGAGCCCGTGCCCATCGAGGAGATGAACCGGCGCATCGACCACCTGGGCCTGCTGGGGACCAGCATCATCACGATCTCGGGCGGGGAACCGCTGACCCACCCGGAACTGGACGGCGTGATCCGCCGGATACGCCGGACCGGCGCGATGGCCGGGATGATCACGAACGGCTACCTGCTGAATCAGGAGCGGATCGAGCGGCTCAACCGCGCCGGCCTCGATCACATGCAGATATCGATCGACAACATCGATCCTGACGAGGTCTCGAAGAAGAGCCTCAAAGTTCTCGATAAGAAGCTGCAGATGCTCGCCGAGTTCGCCGAGTTCCACGTGAACATCAACTCGGTGGTGGGCGGGGGCATCCGCAACCCGAACGACGCTCTGGTGATCGGTAAACGCGCGCTGGAGCTGGGGTTTACTTCCACGATCGGGATCATTCACGACGGGGACGGGCAGCTCAAGCCGCTCAAGCCCGACGAGGCGCGGGTCTACTTTGAGATGCGCCAGATGAAGAAACGGAACTACTCGCGGTTTAACCGGTTTCAGGAGGCGATTGCGCAGGGGCGGCCAAACGACTGGCGCTGCCGCGCCGGGTCGCGCTACCTCTACGTTTGCGAAGACGGCCTGGTTCATTACTGCTCGCAGCAGCGCGGCTACCCCGGCGTGCCGATCGCCGAGTACACGCGAGTCGACGTAAAACGGGAGTTCCTGACGGCGAAGAGCTGTGCGCCCAACTGCACCATCAGCTGCGTGCACCAGGTGAGCCACATCGACCACTGGCGGGCACCGCAGACGCGGACAGTTTCGCCGGGCGGGGATGGTGTGCTCGTCAATATCCAGACGGGGCCCATTGGCGGCGATTGATTCCGCCTACGCGGCCTGCGCATGATCGAAGGTAAAGAGAGTTTCGGCCCGAAATGGAGCATTTCCGGCCTGAAAATTGGGCAAATCCGGTTAAGGAAATGTTAATCAGGCAAGCTTCCGTGCCTTGGGTAGGAGTGATTTCGAAGATGGGGTGCCTGAAAACAATGCCGATGCGACATTTTCGGAAATCACGAAGACACTTCGAATGCAGTGCAGGTGGCTTTCTCTGAGAAAAAGCGATTTGACCGTGGGGCTTCGGTCTACGCCAATTCCGAAATTGCTATAGAAATGGCTTGCCGCCCGGGCCAGAGCCTGCCCGGTTGACGGCCTACAAACGGCGAGGACTCCGTTTACCAGACCGGTCATAAAGAGTTAGCAACACTTTACGCATGGCGGTCATTCGACCTGCTGGTCTCTTCTTCCGGCGGCTTCAGCGAATTGGCGCTGGTAGAGCTCGGTGTAAATTCCCGGCTCGGCCAATAGCGCGGCGTGGGTGCCGCGCTGCACAATACGCCCGCTCTGTACCACCAGAATCTCGTCAGCCTTGAGGATGGTGGAGAGGCGATGAGCGATGACAATCGAGGTCCGGCCTGCAAGGGCCGTTTCAAGAGCACGTTGGATGGCAGCCTCGGATTCGGAATCGAGATGGGCCGTGGCCTCGTCGAGGATCACAATGTCAGGAGCTTTCAAGAGCAGACGGGCGATGGCGATGCGCTGCTTCTCGCCACCAGAAAAACGGTAGCCCCGCTCACCGACCAGGGTGTCGAGTTTGTCCGGAAGGCTTTCGACGAGGTCCAGGATCTGTGCGTCGCGAAGAGCGGAGCGGATCTGCTCGTCGGTGGCATCGGGCCTGGCGTAAAGCAGGTTGGTACGGATGGTGTCGTGGAAGAGATGGGCATCTTGCGTGACGACGCCGATCCGGCGGTGGAGAGAGTCGAGTTGAAGGTCGCGGACGTCAGTTCCGCCGATGCGGACGGCTCCGCTTTGCGCGTCGTAGAGGCGCGGGACCAGATGCGTGATCGTGGTCTTGCCGGCTCCGGAGGGCCCGACCAGCGCCACGAGTTGGCCGGGAGCAATGCGGAAACTGATGTCGTGCAGGACGGTTTTCTGGGGGCGTTTATCGGGAACGGCGACGGATTCCAGCGACGCCAGCGATACTTCGGCCGCAGAGGGATAACGGAAGGCGACGCGATCGAATTCGATGGAGGCGGGGCCGGGAGCGATGGCCACGGCCTGAGGGCTTTCCTGGATCATGGGCGGAAGATCGAGGACCTCGAAGACCCGCTCGAACGAGACCAGCGCCGTCATGATACTCACCTGGACGTTGGAGAGTCCGACGAGGGGCGCGTAGAGACGGGCGAGGTAGGCGGTGAGCGCAACGACGGTGCCCACATCGAGAACGTGGTGGACAGCAAGGACGCCTCCCCACCCATAGGCAAGCGCAGAGGCAACGGTGGCGACGACGGTAAGCGCGGTAAAGAAGAGGCGGCCGTAGATGGCCATTTTGACACTGATAGCGGAGACGCGCGCCGCTTTCTCTTGGAAGGTGCGCGCGTCATCATCCGGCCGCCCAAACAGCTTGGCCAACAGAGCACCGGCTACGTTGAAGCGTTCCACCATGAGGTTGTTCATGTTGCCGGCGAGGTCATAGGTCTCGCGTGTGATGGCCTGGAGTCTGCGGCCCCAGAAGCGCGCCGGCAGAACAAAGACGGGCAGGAGCACGAGGGCGCCAAGTGTAATGCGCCAGGAGAGTATGAACATCGCGCCCAGAATCAGAAGGACAGTGATGAGATTACCCACCACGTTCGAGAGGATGTCGGTGAACGCGGTACGCGCGCCCTGAACGTCGGTATTGAGACGGCTGACAAGAGATCCGGTTTGGGTGCGCGCGAAGAATGCCAACGGCATTCGCTGGATGTGCTGGAAGAGGCGATTGCGCAGGGAGAGGACAATCTCGGCGCCGATCTTCGAGGAGAGGAAGGTCTGCGCCAAACCGAGCGTGCCGTCGAAAAGGCCAAGGCAGCCCACGATGATGGCGAGATGGAAGATGACAGCCGTATTGCCCTTGAGAATGCCGTTGTTGATGATCTGGCGATAGAGCAGCGGATTGACGATGGTGACTGACGCGTCCACGACCACTACGAGAAGAAAGACGGCAAGCAAGACGGTATAGGGCAAGGCGAAGGCGAGGGTGCGCCGCGCTGTCCCGGGCTTCACCCTTTGCTTCAATACCGACGGATCCTGGCCCATGGAACGCCAGGCGCTGATCATGCCTCCCATCGAGAGGGCCTCCGATGCATCAAGGAGTGCGATGCGGCGTGGTAAGTGTAACGGTTTGCGCAGGGTGGCGCTGCAGATGAACTCCAATCTTTGGCCATTAGCGACGCCAGCCCTATCGCAATTCGATCGTATCAGCGCACTCTGGCCAACTCGTCGCCTTCGTACGTTGGGAAAGTCCAATTTGCATCGAGAAGCCCACGTAAGATGCTCGCCGGCGGGCCGCGGCGAATGATCGGCCCGCCTTACCCAATGTGCTATGCATCGCGTTGGGTGAACCTGGCCAGAGTTCGCTCAACGTCCGGATCCGAGACGCGGACGGGATGTGAAGTCCGCGACCTGGGTTCCCATAGCAAGCCGAATTGCCAACGGATAGAGAGGAAGTCAACCTCCAAGGAACGAAGCCGCCAAGCCGCCCGAATTTACGTGCTTCGGCCGAACGGCACATGGGCGGCGAGGTGCTGGCGAGGGTGGCTTTTTCTCCGGTAAACAAAAGTTGGGTTCCATTCTGCCGATACATCCATTAAGAAATGCGGATTTCGACGAAAACGGTCAGGGGAGCCAGCATTCTTGCGTTGGCATTGCTGGCGCGGCCGCCTGCGCGGGCAACGGCAGAAGAGATTCTCTCATTGCGGGCCCTGCACGAACTGAACGGCGTACAAGCGGCCGAAGGACTTCCGGTGCGGCTCGAAGCCACGGTTATCTACTACGACAACAAAGGGGTGGACTTATTTGTCGAAGACGGCCATCTGGCTTCTTATATCTTCACCCGTCCCGGGGAGAAGCTCATTCCCGGGGATCGGATTCGCGTGGAGGGAAAGACCCATATGGACTTCCGGCCGGACGTGATTGGTGAAAAGGTCACGGTTCTCGGCCATCGAGCGGCGCCACGTCCGGTGGAGGCCACTTTTGGACGGCTCATCCGGGCGCAACTGGACTGCATGAGGGTGAGGGTGCGGGCGCAGGTGCGGAGTGCCGACATTGTAAGAGAGGGCAAACAGGTGAGTGTCTATCTGCACCTGTTGGTCGACGGCGGCTACATCGAGGCGGCGGTGGCAGGCGACGATGAAGGATTTCGGAAACGGCTGCCGGACGCGCTGGTGGAGATCACAGGGGCTGTAGCGGGCAAGTTCGACAGCAAAATGCAGTTAGCCGGCATCGTGCTGGAGGTTCAGGGGCCTCAGGACGTGATGATCCTGAAACATGCGAATACGCCGCTCGAATCGCTACCGTTGACGCCGATGGATCGAATTCTAAAGGGCTACTACGTTCTGGATCACACGCAGCGGGTACGCGTGCAAGGGAGCATCACCTACTTCGAGCCGGGTACGGTCATGGTACTTCAGCAGGGCGCGAAGAGCCTCTGGGTGGTGACCCAGTACGAAGGGACTCTGCCTCTGGGAGAGGTGGTAGATGCAACCGGCTTCCCCGCCGTGCCGGATGGGACGCTGATGCTCAACCAGAGCCAGATCGTCGAGACGCACAGACAGGCGCCGGTGACCGCGCTGGCGACCAACTACGCGGAGCTGGCTCCGGGGAAACACGCTTTCGATCTTGTCTCGATTGAAGGCAGGGTTCTGGCGGCGATGCGCGGCGCCGCGCAGGATGAGTACGTTTTGGAAGCGGGTGGGCACCTGTTCTCGGCGATTTACCATCATCCGGACACGGACGCGGGGCCCCTGCCGGCGATGAAGGCGGCGCCGGAGGGCTCAATGGTGCGGGTGACAGGAGTCTGCCGAATGAAGTACGGGTCGGACCCGCTGGGAGCGCCGGTGGCGTTTGAAGTCCTGCTTCGATCATTTGACGACCTGAGAGTGATTGCCCGGCCATCGTGGCTGAATGTGGGCAATCTGATTCGCATAGCCAGTGCGCTGCTGCTGGTGGTGATGGCGGTCGGGACCTGGGGATGGACGATGCGGCGCAAGGTGCAGCAGCAGACCGCCACAATGGCGAAACGAGTTGAAGCCGAGGCAATCATGGAGAGGCGACGCGGCCGGATCCTCGAGGACATCAATGTGGGGCGGCCGTTGGCCGAGGTGCTGGAAAAGATCACTTCCCTGGTCTCGTTCACGTTGGGCGGCGCGCCATGTTGGTGCCAGGTGGCAGGCGGGGCGCGAGTCGGCGATGATCCAGGGTCCTTTGAAACGCTCGATGTGATCAGGCAGGAGATTCCATCGCATTCCGGTGGGGCGCATGGCGACTTGTGTGTGTATTCGGACCGGACCACCGGACTCCAGATGAGCCCCGGCGACGCGCTGGCGATGGGGGCATGGCTGGCCAGTGTGGCCATCGAGACGCGAAGACTCTATTCCGATCTGGTGTATCGCTCCGAATACGATCTGCTGACTGGCATCTATAACCGTTTCTCGCTCGAACAAGGACTCAAAACCCTAATTGAAGGGGCGAAGCAGGACGGTGGGATTTTTGGGCTGATTTATATCGATCTGGACGATTTCAAACGGGTCAACGACCTCTACGGGCATCAGGTGGGTGATCTGTACCTCCAGGAGGCAGCATCACGCATGAAGCGCCAGGTGCGACCGCAAGATATACTCGCGCGGGTGGGCGGAGATGAATTTGCCATGCTGGTGGCGACGGTTCGCAATGGTGTCGAGATGCAGGAGATTGCCGATCGTTTGAGACTGTGCTTCGCCGATGCGTTTCTCGTGGACGGGAAGAGGTTAAAGGGCGATGCAAGTGTTGGCATCGCACTCTATCCCGAAGATGGGCCCGACCCCGACGGATTGTTGAAAGTCGCGGACGCAAGGATGTATGCATCGAAGCTGGCCAAGCACAGGCACGAAAGGCTGACAGCAGTCGTGTGACGATTCAAGGTGCCGCAGCAACGCGGCCCGGCAGGTATGAGAACCAGAACCTTACCGACAACCCGAATATCCAAACGAGGAGGCCGGTCGCCAGACCGGAATAGCGACGAAGATCTGTCGCCCCGGACCCTGTCCGTGGCAGGTTGGCAGTCGCCAAAGCAGGCCACTGCCGCACCGGCCCGCAACGCACTCGAAGAGGGACCGGCCGATCCCATGTCGAGGGTTCATCGCCATCGAGAGCATCCGGCGGCTCTTGCTTCTGTTCCGGCCTCCGGGTCATGTATACCAGCTACAGCAGGCTCGGAGATTGTGCGGGGGCATCTACGCGATTCAGGTAAGAGCGGCGAACCCGGGGTGCCCGGCGACAGGTCCTGTCCGTTAGGATGGGACCAACTGGGAGCTAAGACATTAAGGAATAACGACGACCCAACAGTATTTCCGAATCTGCTCTGAAGCGGTTACGTCGTGTCATCCTTCGGAATAGCCTTATGCGATCACAATCACGGGAAGATTTGCAAGCTTCGAGCCATTGGCAAGGGACTCCCCGGTGGTCCATGGTGGTCTTTCTGCTCGCTGCCTTTTTCCTTTTCGCTAGCTTCGGATTTCTATCCGACGGCATGAATATGGGCCGTCAGCCGGCTCTGCATTTCTCTTTCTCTGTAATGGTCATCGGGTTCTTTGCGACGTTCTACGCGGCTGCGGGCGTGACCCTTCGCCGTCGATTCTGGATCGCTTTCGTGCCGCTCTTCGTTCTTCAGAACATCTGCGTAACATTGCTGAACAACTGGCTGCCCGATGGACCCGCAATTACCCATCTCGACGCCGTGCAGCTCGGCCGCTTTCACAACCGGCTCGTCTTTGACGGCGTGGCTGTGATGATTTCCGTCGTATTGGGCTATATAGGGTTCGTCGTTGTCTCGATTGCCGAGGCGCGTCGCCGCACCCGGCTTGAAGTGGAAAAAGCCGCACTGGAAAGCGAATTGGCCGCCGCCCGCGAAATCCAGCGCCTGATGGTGCCCGAAGAGCTGCCACCGGCAGCCGGATACACCATCGAAAGCATCTACCGGCCCGCCGCCCAGGTCGGCGGCGATTTCTTCCAGGTGATCCCGCTCGGCGGCGGGCAGACCCTTATCGTCATCGGGGATGCCAGCGGCAAGGGGCTTAGCGCCGCCATGATCGTCGCCATGCTCATTGGAATGCTGCATACCATTCGCACAATCAGCCAGGATCCCGCGCAGATTCTAACTGAACTCAACAGCAGACTTTTCGAGCGCAAACACGGAGGCTTCGTCACCTGCCTCGCTGTGCGGCTCAGCCCTTCGGGTCGGGTCGTGCTCGCAAACGCCGGCCATCTGCCGCCCTGGTTCAACGGTTCCGAAATCTCATTCCCGGGGTCCATACCGCTCAGCCTTCTTGCCTCCGTCGCTCCGGAGCAGATTATTTTGGAGATGCGGCGCGGCGATCGTCTCAGCCTGGTTACAGATGGCCTGGTGGAGGCGCGCGATTCGCAGGGAACCCTGTTCGGCTTCGAACGTACTGAGTTACTCATGCGCCAGGGAGCATCGCCGCTTGCCCTCGCCGAAGCCGCTCTTCATCACGGGCAGGACGACGACCTGACTGCAATTTCGATCCTCCGCACCGCATAGGGGGCCGGCTATTCTGAAGAAGCGCCTGGTTCTGCCGGAGATTCCGCGCGTGGGCAGGTCCATAACAGCGGAACATTCGCGACGATGAGAGGGTCCGTACAAAAGGAGAATTACCGGAGCATGGTTCGGACCGGTTCGCGGTAGAGGATGGAGAGGCCATTAACCTGGACGATTCGTTCGTGGATTTCCTGTTGCAAAGAAGCCTCCTTACGGGGAACCTGAGCCGCCGACAGGGTGCACAACCAAACAGGACGCGAAGTTTCTTCCGGCGAATGACTCCACCGGTGCAGCAACGGGAAGGTCAAGATAGCTGGCAACGGCGAACAACGACATCTATCAGGCCGACAACTGCCATTCATAGTCGAAATTCAGCCGCTCGGCGCGCGATTCTCCGTAAAATTGGAGCAGCAGAGGAGGCAGGCTCTTGAACTCGTTTTCGGAGTCGATGCGCGGATTCTGGGAGGATGTGCGTTTCGGATTGAGGCAGTTCCAGCGTGCGCCTGGTTTCGCGATTTTCACGGTCCTTGAGCTGTCGCTGGGAATCGGTGCTGTAACGGCGATGTTCGCTATCAGCTATGGTGTTCTGATGAAGCCCCTTCCGTTCCGTGCCGACCGGCAGTTGTTTGAAATCGCCGAACGGGACGCGAAGGGAAACGAGAACTTCGACGCATTAACCTTCGCGGAGATCGGGGAATGGCAGGAGGCGACGAAGGGATCGGCTGAGGTAGCGTTCTCATCGGGAGGGTTGAACCTACTGGACGCGCCGTCCGGAGCGGAACTGATCTCAGCGGTGGCAATCAGCCCCAACCTATTCTCTGTCCTCGGAGTGCATCCGATGATCGGCCGCGGCTTCACGCCGATTGAAGACCTCTCGGATCATCCAGACGTCGTGATATTGAGCTACGGGACGTGGCAGCGCAGCTTTGGGGGTGACAAGGATGTGCTGGGCAAGAGTGTGCACATCGATGGAGTGCTGTACACGATTGTCGGTGTGATGCCGAAGCGATTCGAGTTTCCCATGAATGAGCGGCGGCCGGAGACTTGGGTGCCACTCGACCGGAGTACATTGTCTGAATCGAGCGACGGATTCTACGGAGCTTATTTCGAGCCAGTTTTGCGGTTGAACGCGGGAGTGCGCCCGGAGGAGGTCGAGGCCGAACTGGCCAATGTGCATACGCAATTCTTGTCGAAAGGCGAGCGGACCCAGATTCATCTTGTTCAATTGCACGACTTGCTGGTGCGGCATGTTCGTCCGGCGTTGTTTGCGTTGGAGATCGCAGTCTCAGTGGTTTGGCTGATTGCCTGCAGCAACGTGGCAGGGCTGTTTCTGGCGCGGATCGCGGCGCGACGAACGGAGATTGCGGTGCGCTCGGCCTTGGGAGCGGGAACAAAGAGAATCGTGGCCCAGTTCCTGACAGAGAGTGTGCTGCTGAGCGGCGCCGGGGCGGCAGGTGGGCTGGGATTGGCAATCACAATTCTGACGTTTTTCCGGCACGATCTGGGGACCATGTTACCGCTGTCCGGAAACATTCAATTGAGCTGGGCAGTTTGGACGAGCCTGGTGGTCCTGACCTTGGCAACGGCACTGCTATTCGGCACATTGCCGGCAATTCTAGCTGCACGGAGTGGAACACAAGCGGGATTGCGACGCGGCGCACAGAGGCTCACGGGCGATCGTGGACAGAACCGTGTGAGGCGCGTGCTGCTGGCAGGCGAGGTTGCGTTGTCAGTCGCGTTCCTGATTGGCGCGGGATTGATGATGCGCACGATGTATGCATTGCGCCACGTACAGCTGGGATTCAGGACGGATCATTTGCTCCTGACAAATCTGACGACGTCGGGCGATGTTTACAAAGACCGGAATGTAGCGGCGGTCGTGTGGCAGCCGTTGCTTGACGCTGTGCGACGTGTCCCGGGCATCGAGGGAGCAGCGCTCTCGACGGTGATGCCGTTTAACCATCCGGTTGAGTGGCTCACCGTGGTGTACGAGACGGATTGGACCGAGGGCAATGTGCAGGCGGTAGTGCGAGCCGCTTCTCCGGGGCTGATGAGTGTGCTGGGTGTGGGCATGTGGCGAGGACGCTTCTTCGATGAAGGCGACACGGCAACAAGCCTGCCGGTAGCAGTGATAAATCGGCAATTTGTAGATCAATTCCTGGGCGGGGGTGATGCGCTGGGGAAGCAGATTCGCTTCGGCCGGGTTCCGACATCCGCAACCATCGTGGGTGTAATCGACGATATCCATCAGGATTCCGTGATGCACAAGAGCGTACCCGAGCTTTATGTGTGCATTCCCCAGATAACGCGTGACAATCCGCTCTATAAGCCGATCGTGAGCAAGTATATGGAACTGGCGGTACGGTCCGAGCTTGAGCCGGACGCAATGATTGGAGAGTTGCGGCGCGTTATTATGCAGGCGAATCCGCATCTGGCGATTGGGGAATTCAGCACTATGAATGAGGCCGTGGAGGGCTCAATCGGCGGGCAGAAACTGGCGGCACAGGTGGTCGGCGTGTTCGGTGGGTTGGCTCTGCTCATCACAATCGCAGGGCTCTACGGGCTCTTGAATTATCTGGTGGAACAAAGGAGGCAGGAGATCGGGATTCGGATGGCTCTAGGTGCCAATCGTGGCGCCGTCGTGGCGATGGTGATGCGACAGACGCTGGTACTGATGGGTGTGGGAGCGTTCATCGGCGTCGGCTTTGCGCTTTGGAGCAATCGGCTGTTGCATGGGTTTCTGTACGGCGTGAGTTCTTCCGATCCGTGGACGATTGGTTTTGTGCTCGTGGTGCTGGTGATATGCGGCCTCATTGCTTCGCTCGTTCCGGCGCGGAGGGCCGCGAGCGTGAATCCTGTAGATGCGCTGCGGGCAGAATAATATCGCAACGGAGCAACGCCTGCTACCCGCGGTACATGCAATGTGCCAATGCCCCGAAGCGGCTTCTGCCCCAACCGGCGCATTGCCCGGCAGCTGGCAGGGTACGCAGCGGAGGCCGTTCACCAACTCGAAACTCAAGCATCGGTGGTCACAACGATGCGGCTGCCGCGACGGACGTTACCGCACAAGCTTTCGAAAGGAGCCGAGGCTGGGCAGGCGAGTCAGGTCAGGTGCATAAGGCGGTTCTCCAATTACGATGTGCGTTTCTGGAGGCTTTCAAGGTGGCTTTTTCTTGGGGAAAGAGCCACTCAGCAGGGCTGGTTCTGTCAACACTTATAGTTAAAATGCTGTAGCTGAACGTTCCCCGCGGACCCTATTCACTGAATCACCTCTATGATTGCGGGTTCGGTGCGGGAGGAATGGCTAATGAAGCAGGATCTACGGTAAGCGGATATGAAATACCTCGTGCGACACAGCCGGAGCTCGTAGATTATTTCGTCGATTCGAGAGCCACGCAGTCCGGACGAATGAAAGCCTTGATGGTGGCACGTTCTACCGTGGCGCCACTGTCTTGGGGGCGGATGGTGTACCTGCCGACCGCCGCAGGGACGATGAAGGTCTCTGCGTAGTGCACCTCGAAAGGATCAAAGGCGTTGTTGGGACTTTCGACAACGGCGCACCGGCCCTGCACAAGATTCAGCACGTTCACCGTATCGTGCGTGTCGTGGTCCACCGACCCCGTGAACCAGTGACGACGCGTCTCGATGAATTCGAGCGGATGCAGTCCGGTGCGTTCCTCGCGCGAGTGCGGACCGGACGCGATGAACTCGACGCGGTTGATCAGCTCGTCCTGCACCCAACGCGTCCGCCTCTCGCGGCAGATGTTTGCTGCTCCATGCTGGATGTGCAGCGGCCGCGGATGTCCGTCCAGGTCCATCCGCGCCCAGTCCCACAGCTTGAAGGTGAAGATGTAGGGGGTAGCACTGATCTCCAGAACCATGCAGTTGCGTCCTGAACAGTGGACTGTTCCCGCCGGTATGAGAATGTGATCGTGTTTGCGCACGGGGAAACGGTTCACAAACTCTTCGGCATGAAAGACCGGAGTGGATGAGCTCGCAGCATTTTTAAGCTCGCGAATCATGGCATCGGGATCGGCCGATTCCCGCAAACCGAGATACACGCAGCCGTCGTCGCCCGCGTCCAGGAGGTAATAGCTTTCATCCTGGGTGTAGGGCATACCGAATCGCTCGCGGATGTAAGCGGAGCGGGGATGCACCTGAAGCGAAAGATTGCCTCCGCCCATGGTGTCGAGGAAGTCAAAGCGGATGGGGAATTCGGCCCCGAAGAGGCTCTCCACATGTGCGCCCAGCAGGGAGCGCGGCCGCATGAGCACCAGGTCGAGAGCTGGTATTTCGATGCGGCGTCTTCCAAAACCGAACAGGAGGCTGTTCTCTTCCGGCACGCAGTCAAAGCACCAGGCATAGTTCGGCTTGTCTGAGGGTAGATCGCACACCGTCTCCATCCAGTGTCCACCCCACGGGCCCGGATCAAAAAACGGCACCAGCCGAAAGGGCTGTTGCACGGCGGCGTCAAGTGCGCGGTGCAGGTCGGCGCCAGCGATCATCGCGGGTGCATCCGGTCGATTGCAGTCGAGCAGAAAATCCGCGCGCGGCAGGAGCTTCATCTTCAGGCGGTCGGCGGCCCGCCAATCGAGAAAGAAGCCGCGCTTGTACTTGAGAAACGGCTTTTCATCAGGATTGTGGATTCCCAGATTTCCGATCTCCCCGCGCCTGTAGCGCTGCTGAATCTCCCACCGGGCCAGATCCGCATAAACCAGAACGTCCGAGTCTTCAGCGATGAGCGACGCCCCGGTGCCGATGACGAGATTGAGCCCATCGCGAACCAGGCGGCCACGCGCTTCGGCAATTTTTGAGGGATCGAGAAAGTCGTCGATGGTTGCCGGGTTCATGCGGCCGAAGACGGGGTCGTCGGTAAGGAACTCATTGAACTTCGATTCAATCTCCGCACAGGAGAGATAGCAGGAATCGGCAAGAAGAAGGTGATCGGGCGAAAGCTCGGTGGAGAGAGACTGCTGCAGGCGCGGGATGAATGTCCCGGGATAACACTCGACGCAGACAGTGGTCCGGCGGCGGATAAGCCTCTGGCGAATTGCCGCACCAATTTCGCCCCAGCCGAGTCTGCAACCAGTCTCATCGCCGCTGACGCGAAGATAAGGAGATTTATCGTACATTGAGTTGTCCCAACGATGCGCAGACCCGGTGCACAGAGGCCCTGGTGTTGCCGGCTTCGGCACGCCGCATGGCGTTCTGAGCGCGTGAGAAGGCCACGATGGCTATGACCAGCAGCAGGATTCCCGCAGCCTGGAAGAGGATCGGTGCTCGACCGCTGTGCCGCCACTCACCCGTGGCGATACCGAACAGACCGGCAACAATGACGATGACCGACATGAACACCGGCCAGCCGAGCACGACACCCCAGGCGCCCAGCCCATGTGCAGCAACACCGTAAAGAACCGTGCTGAAGAACCAGAGAATCGCCATGGCTGCCGCGAGCGAGAGGTTCCTTGCCTGCGATGCGCCGCGGAAGCGGTTCCAGGTGCTTCTGTGGCTGAGCAGGTATGCGCAATACACCAGGTTGGGAACGGCTCCTCCAAGAAGAAGTGGAAGCCAGACCGCGAAGTTGCTGCTCCCGCTGGATGCGCCCTGTGCCAAGGCAATGGAGGTGAGCGGGCTACCGAAGGCAAGGCCAAGATTCATGAACGAGGCGAGCAACCCGCTCAAGACGGCCATGACGAGGCCGGGCAGGAACGATGCAGGAGTGGCCGCCTTCCCGGACCAGGCGTGTTCCCGACGGAGTCCGGCCTGGGCGCAGGCGGCCACGCCGAGAGCGATGAGCAGTAGTCCGCCAATAAGCAGCGGCACGGCCTCCGGGGCGACCGCCGCCGACCGGAGGAAGAGCGGGGGCAGCAGGCTCCCCGCCGCCGCCGATATTCCAAGTACGATCGAAAACGCGAGACCGATGCCGATGGTGTGCATCGCCTTGCCGAACAGAACCTGAGCCAGGCCCCATCCCGCGCCCAGGAGAAAGACGATCCAGGTGACCGGGAAGCCTACTCCCCGATAGACCGCGGGAAGAGTTGGGATGCAGGGGAAGGCCAGGACGATGGGCAGAACCACCAACGCCAGCAGCGACCAGACTGCCCAGGTGTTCTCCCACCCCCATCGGTGAACGTACTTCATGGGCAAGCCGAAGGCGGCATTCGCGGTTCCTGCCAGGATAAGAAGCGCCCAAGCAGACGCGTTTCCGGCCATGGTGATCCTTTCGCGCTGGAGCCGAGGGAAGACTTGCTGCAAGCGCTTGAGAATATGCCCAAACAAGAGCGAATCTAGTGACAATTTGATCGAATGTCAAGGTTTCGCGCGCAGTTTATGTCGTAAAACAGGAGTATCGACTTTAAGATGTGATCGAAAAGTGAATATTCGCGCAGAAAAGAGTTTCCTGCATGCGCCAGTTCATGTATTGTGTGTCTCGTATGCCGGGCAGATTTGAGAATGTCTCCGCGCGCCAGGATTTGATCTTACATCGCCTGCAGGAGACGGGCGAAGTGAGCGTAGAGGAACTCTGCGCGTCGCTTGAAGCATCCACGGCGACGATTCGGCGCGACCTGGATGAGCTGGAACAGCGCTCGCTTCTGCGGAGAACGCGCGGAGGCGCGATCTCGATCAGCTCTCTTTTCTATGAGCCTTTCAAGCACGACCTCTCCTTTCAGGACAAGGTGGAGACCTTCGCCGCTGAGAAGCGCCGTATCGCGCAGGCGGCCGCGGAACTGGTGGAACCCGGAGCAACCGTCGCCCTTAGCGGGGGCACAACCACGACCGAGGTTGTGCGTTACCTGAAACTCTTGCGGGGAATTACGATCATCACGAATGCGGTGAATTTAGCCATGGAGCTAAGTTCGCACAAAGAGATTGACGTCGTGGTCACAGGCGGGCATCTGCGGGGCAACTGGTTCACTTTAGTGGGTCCGCTGGCAAACCAGGCGGCAGCCATGCTGTTCTCCGACATCATGTTCATCGGCGTTGACGGTATCGATGCCGAGCAGGGGCTCACCTGCGTTCATCCCCAGGAGGCTGAGTTTCTGCGGATCCTCACGGGCCACACGCGCAGAAGAGTTGTGGTAGCAGATCACTCGAAGCTGGGAACAGTGTCACGCTGGCTGCTTTGCCCTGCGGGTGAGGTGCAGATGATCATCACCGATCGAGACGCCGGCGACGAGATGATCGATCCCTTCCAGAAGATGGGGGTCGAGGTGAAACGGGTTTGAGAGGTTTTGCGTTGCAGAAGCGGCCGACTCGCCGGCTGCTTGGAGCCACTATGAGGTTGAGAGCCGTTGCCATTGCCGTTGCCTGTCTGTTGTCGCTTCCCTGCTTTGCCCAGTCCGGAGAAAAAACGGTCTGGCGCGTGGGAGTCTTTGACGGCTCATCCGGCGAGTTCGCCGGCGGACAGCCGCACCAGCCGGTCAACTTTGCCGTAGATCAGGATCAGCCCGCGACAGCCTGGCATGCGTATGCGCCGGTGGTGTGGCCCGGAAAGCCGGCGGGACCGGCAGCCGCGCCGCGAAGCATCCTCTTTTCACTCCCGGGCCAGCCGGAGCCTGCTTACCGGCTCAGGGTTTCGCTCATCATCGAGCACTCCAGTGTTCCCGCGCTGCGCGTGGGAATCAACGGGCGGACCGGGCTCTTCTATCTGCATCCGAAGCTGGATTATGCGATGGGCGATATGGTGGCCGCCTTCTATCCGGCCTACTCGCGGACTGAGGTGGACGTCGACTTTCCCGGATCGTGGCTGAAGGCAGGGAAGAACAGCATCTCCCTGCAGGCGGTCGCCACGGATGACAAGGGTGTTCCGGACGCCGGCTTCAACTACGATGCGCTCGAGCTGGACCGGATGCAGTCCCTGTCCGCCGCGACGAGCGTGACCGTTGAGCCCACAATCTTTTTTGAGAAACAGGGAACTGCCCTCGATGAACGGGTCGACGCCTTCGTGCGCTATAGGCAACGTCCGCGCGCCGGACGCATAGAGCTTGCCATCGCAGGGCAGACCTTTACGCATCCGTTGCTGGGCGGCCAGGACTTCGGAGAGGAGCGCATCCGTTTTGACGTCCCCGAGTTTGGTGCCGACACGCGAGCCAGGGTACATGTGGTTGTGAACGGACACGCGACGAATGTGGCGCAGACCCTGCAACCGCAGAAGAAATGGACACTCTTTCTGGTGCCGCATGTCCATCTCGATATCGGATACACGGACTACCAGGCCAAGGTCGCGGCCATTCAAAGCCGAATTCTCGATGAGGCGATGGACCTGATCGAAAAACACCCCGCCTTCCGGTTCAGCACTGACGGCGAGTGGAACCTGAAACAGTTTCTGCAAACTCGCACGCCGGCGGAGAAGGAGCGAGTCGTCCAGGCCATCCGGGAACAGAAGATTTATATCCCTGCCCAGTCCAGCAACCTTCTGACCGGATTCCCGACCGCGGAGACGCTTATCCGCTCGCTCTATCCCAGCGCCGACTTCAGCCGCACCTACGGCACGCCGTTCAACTATGCCAACATCACCGATGTGCCGTCCTATTCCTGGTCGTATGCGTCGATCCTGGCCGCCGCGGGGATACGGTACTTTGCCGCCGGGAGCAACAACGATCGCGCGCCGGTGCTGCTGCAGGGGCATTTGAACGAGAAGACTCCCTTCTGGTGGGAGGGGCCGGATGGCGGCAAGGTGCTAATGTGGTATTCACGGCATTACATGCAGATGCAGTTCCTGTTTGGTCTGCCCCCGGTGACAGAGACCGGCGAGGAGGTTCTGCCGGTCTTCCTGCAGATGTATGAGCACCCCAGCTATCGCGCGGACGCGGCCATCATCTTCGGCACGCAGGTGGAGAACACCGACCTGTTTCCGCAACAGGCGGAGCTTGCGGACGAGTGGAATGCGCTCTACGCTTATCCGCACATCGAGTACTCCGGCTTCCACGATGCGCTGGCATCCATCACAGCTCAGTTTGGGGACGCGATTCCAACCGTGCGAGGCGACGGCGGTCCTTACTGGGAGGACGGCATTGCCTCCGATGCGCTCCATGCGGCCATGGAACGGGAGAACGAGAGCCGGGCGCCCTCGGCAGAGAAGCTTGCCACCTTCAGCACGCTTGTAAACCCACGCCTCGCAGTGAATCGCAACGAACTGGGTGCCATGTGGGACAACATGGTGCTGATGGACGAACACACATTTACTTCGTGGAACAGCGTCTCCGATCCGGAGAGCGACGAGGCCAGGCAGCAGCTTCGAGTGAAGAATGCGCGCGCCACCACGGCTGCCCAACTTCGCGACGACATTCTACGCAAGAGCATGGCTTCCCTGGCGGATTCGATCTCTGCCGGTGTGAACAGCCTCATCGTCTTCAATACCCTGAATTGGCAACGCGACGGCGAGGCTACCATCGATCTCGACAAAGGAATGGAGATCGCCGATCGCGCCACGCAGGCAACAGTTCCCTACGTGGTCTTGAAGGAGGGCCCCAACTTTCGCAGAGTCGAGTTCCGGGCAACCCAGGTGCCGGCTGTGGGATACAAGGTCTATGAGTTCAGGACTGCCCGAGAACCGGAGCCCGCACCGTCAACCGCAACCTCCACCACCATCGAGAGTCCATTCTACCGCGTCGAACTCGATCCCTCGTCAGGCAGCATCCTCAGCGTCTATGACAAGCAATTGAACGAGGAACTGGTTGACGCGCACAACTCCCTGCGCTTCGGTCAATACCTCTACGTCAGCGGAGGCGATGAGGAGCCGAACAGTATCCTGCAGTACCGTGCGGTATCTCCAAAGCCGGAGCTGCACCTGCATCCGGCGCAGGACGGACGTCTGCTCTCGGTCGAGCGAACCCCATGGGGCTGGCGCGCGGAGATGGTGTCGTCCGCCTTAGACACCCCCGAGATTCACACGGAAATCCGTGTCTTCAACGATGAAAAGAAGATCGAGCTGATTGAAGATGTGGAGAAGAAGGCCGAACTAAAGAAGGAAGCCGTCTATTTCGCCTTCCCGTTTGCAATGAAGGACCCTCAGTTCCAGTACGAGATCCAGAACGGGGTCGTAGATCCGGCAAAGGACATGTATCCCGGCGCAGGTCACGAGTGGTTTTCCGTCCAGCACTGGGTTTCGGTGCAGCAGGACGGCCTTTCCGCAACGGTGATGCCGCTGGACGCCTCGCTCGTAACGCTTGGCGACATCAATCGCGGCGACTGGCCAACCGGTTTTGGACAGCGGCCCGGAACGATCTTCTCTTATGTGATGAACGACTACTGGCATACAAACTACCGCGCAGAACAGGGTGGACACTTCCACTTCCATTTCCGGTATGTGATCACCAGTGCGGCGCAGACCGACGCTGCCGCTTTAAGCCGCATGGCGTGGGAGGAAGTGACGCCGCTCGAGTGGGATCAGATCCGGTCGCAGGACAAGGCGCCAGACGTCTCCGGACCCTTGAACGGAGATCAGGGAAGCTTTCTCTCTGTCAAAGATCCCGATCTCCTGTTCGACACGTTGAAGCCGGCCGAGGATGGTCGAGGTGTCATTCTCCGATTGATCGACCTGGGAGGCCCGCCGCGCACAGTAGAGATCGGCATTCCTTTGCTCTCGATCGCGAGGGTATTTCGCACAGACGCCGTGGAGCGCGATCTGGATCCGATCGCGCCGAGCAGTCCGCACACATTTAACATCAGCGTCCATCCCCATCAGATTGTTAGTCTTCGTCTTGTTGCCCGATGAGCTTTTTTGCGTGGTTCTCGCGGACTTGAAGGGCCGCTTAAAGTACCCGCATGGGGCAAGACTCCTTCCCTATAGGTCGGCGATGGAGGTTAGAGCGGTTTCAGGTGGGTATACCCACCTCTGAGATCACTCAAGGTCGCCGCGCCCTGGTGGTTGCGGCAACTTCATGGTGTCGCTTCGGGGTACAACAACGCTGGAACCGCTATGGCCTTTCGACAGCATTTCCCAAAGCCAGTGCCCATTTGGAATTCACGCTTGCCGGTTGACCGCCCCGAAGTCGGATTTGGTCAGGCGCGTGAATTGGTCATTTAATCGCGGTCCGTCCTTGGGCGAAAGGGATGGGTATTCGAATAATAGTTGATGTGGAAACTATCTCCGCATAATCTATTTTGATGAAAAGCCCGAGAGCATCGTCCCTCGTCGTGAGCGACCTGAAAAACACGTTGGATTCTGGCTGCGCTTCGTCTCCAATCATGTCTCGCAAGCCTTCGCCCGCAAACTTCAGGCGAGTGGTGTCACGGTGGCGGAGTGGGTGATGATGCGAGAGATGTTCGACGATGTGGAAACCTCGCCTGGCGTGCTCGCAGAACGCATTAGGACGACGCGGGGCGGCGTCTCAAAGCTGATCGACAGGCTGGTCGGCAAGGAGTTTGTCACGCGCGCCGACCGTACCGATGACCGCCGATTTCAATCCGTTGCACTGACGGCCGCGGGACGGCGTTTGGTGCCTCAGCTAGCCGCCCTCGCATACCAAAACGATGAGGAGTTATTCGGTCCCCTTCCGCCCAGGGAGCGTACCGCCTTGCTGGACTCAATGAAAAAGCTGATCCAGGCTCATGGCCTCGAGACCCTGCCAACCGAGTGGGGAGAACAGATGAGCAGGCAGGTCATACACGAAACGGGAATCACAACGCAGCAGGGCAAGATGAACTTCCCACAGGTCGTCGGAGGACTGCTGGAAGCGGGCGTGGAATCGTACCTCGTGGATTTCGCAACCAGGCAGAAGACCCACTACCTGTCAGACGGAACCACACACACGGTGCCCACGATCCTGGAACCCGGTCCCATCTCGGCGGAGTTCAGCGGTGAAGATCTCGTGGCGGCAATTCGCGGCGCGCAGGCGGACACGGTGCGGTACCCGGAGTTCGTGAAGCGGGCCGCCGCAGCCGGTGTAGTCGGCTACCGTGCATTTCTGACTGGCGAGAGGGTGATCTATTTCGGCCGGAAGGGCGAGCAGCACATCGAAGAGTTTCCAAGGCCCAAAACATAAGCGGGCTCGGACAATTCCCTCGACGATCCATGCAGAGCCAATGAAACGAATGACCAAGTGGAAACCATCCCGGTGACCCTCTCAGTTCAAATTGCCTGGCCCGCGGCAGAAGCATATCGATTCGTCGCCGACCCCGCCACCATGCCCCAGTGGGCCATCCACAACGTCAAGTCGACAAGGCCCCTGGCGGCGAACGAATGGGAGATCGAGACGCCGCGCGACGCTGGAAGACTGATTCCGCAATGGGAGCAGAGACCTGGATTTCTCGATCACGAATTCATCGATCTGAAAGAAGGATCGTGGGCGGTCTGTGCCCGGATTGTGCCGGCAGGGGCGGGGGGATTCCGTTTATACGATTACGCTGGTCAAGCCGCAAAAGATGTCCGCGGATGCCTATCGGCAAGGCGTGCCGCTTGTCGAAGAGGAACTGCACGCGATGAACCGTACTCTTGAGCGGGGATAGTGTTGGGTGCTCGCACGGAAGGGCAGAGCCACCGGCGAACCGTTCTCGACGATCATCCTTCGAGAAACGCCTTGAGGCCCTGGGCCTCGGTAACCACATATTCGCTGGTGAGATCGCGCATCAGGCGGGCTACCAGCGACCCGAAGTAACCCGAGAAATCTACCGAAAGCGTGGCGCAAGAGCCGGCTGCCGTGGGTTCCACGCAATGCGTCGCAGTAACCGCCACGCCCCTACGCCGCGATACCCAAGTGAAGACGCCGGCACACTCGTCAAGGCCGGTGACTTGCCAGACAGCAGCAGGCAGTCTGGGCTGACGGACCTCGGCGCGGCTGCCCACGGCGAGCGGACCAGGATCAAGCAGACGGATACTGGTGACGGTGGGCGTCCAACGCGGCCACTGCTCCACATCGACAAATGCGGCCCAGACGCGCTCGGCAGGGGTCTGAATCTCGATGCTGGTGCGGAAGCTGCTCATGGGCTGGCGCCTGGATCGATTGCCGAAACCGGGCGGAGGGGCCCCGGTAGAGGCCCTCCACACTCTTTATCGGCGGGTTTCGGCCAGGGCCTGATCGATCATCTGGAAGAGCTTGCTTCGGTCGACGACCTCGACGAAAGGCGGGGTCTTGCCGCCGGAGGTCACAATCCAGATGGTGGGGGTGTGATCGACGCCGATGCGCTGGCCGAGGGCGCGGTCGGCCTTGACCTCATCTGCAAGCTTGCCCTGGGGGTCGACCAGAAAGGGAAGCTGCAGGCCGTGCTGCTCTGCAAACCTCTGGGTAAAGGAGAGAAGGTCGGCGCGGGTCTCAATGGAGGGCTGGTTGGCAAAGACAGAGTTGCGGTAGTCGTCGCCGATCTGCTTGCTGTGGGTATCGAACCAGCGTGCGTAGACGGCGGCCTCGAAGCTCCAGGGGTGAAACGGGAGTGGGAAGTCGTGGCGAATCCACGGGATATGGTACTTCGCGACAGCCTCCATGAGGACGGGGTTCGCGGCGGCGCAGTCGGGGCACTCCATGTCATCGAATTCGACGATGGCGACCTTGACTCCAGGCGGGGGCTTGAGAGCCGCCGGATCGTGGACGGCGGTGGTGGGCGGCCCACCGAACTGAGCGTGTGCGGCGGGCAGGGCGATGAGTAGTACGGCAAGGCCCAGGGCGACACGCAGGGTTAGGTTCTGGAGCATACCGAAATGTGTGCGGAAGCTTCGACCAAAGGGAACAAACGGAACCACCTGGAGCATGGGCTTGGGACACCCCCTCTGTTCATTGTACTGAGAGAACTGTGTTCGCCGGTCTATGGATGAGTATCCGCCAGGGCTGTATCGATGTCCTGAAAGAGGTCACTCTCGAGGTTTCGAACCTTGATATAGGTATCACCTTTGGGGTGCGTCATCACGATGTAGATGGTAGGCGTTTCAGTTATCCCCAGGCTCTTGCCAAGGGCGACGTCGGCCTGTACTTCGGCAGCCAGCTTGTCCTGCGGATCGACCATAAAGGGCAGTTGCAAGCCGTGGTTCCGGGCGAAGTTCTGGGTAAAGGTGAGAAGTTCGGCGCGGGTCTCGATGGAGGTCTGGTTGGCGAAGACGGCGTTGCGGTACTCGTTGCCGAGTTCCTGGCTTTTGGCGTCGAACCAGCGAGCATAGACGGCAGCGGCCCGACTCCAGGGGTGGAATGGAATGAGGAAGTCGTGGCGGATCCAGGGAATCCTGTATTTGGCCGCGGCCTCCATGAGGATAGGATTGGCCTCGGCGCAGGCTGGGCACTCGAGATCGTCGAATTCGATGATAGCGACGCGGGCCCCCGGAGGCGGTTTCAGCGCGGCGTTGGGGATCGGCACCGCAGATGGACCGGTAAAGTTGGCGTGGGCGGGAGGGGCGGCAAGGAGCAGGGCAACTGCGGCGAGACCCACGGCGAAATCAAAACGGATGCGGTGCGCGAGCCGCGCGAAGCGGCTCCGGCGGAGTAAGACAGGCGCAGACAACTTGGACATCGGGATTGCGGAAGCCCCCTTGGCTCCATTGTAACGGGCTTGAGAGGCAAGCAGGACGGAGCGAAAGGGTGATGTTCGCGGGTCGGTGCGCGGCGGCACACTTAAGCGCAGAGAGGGTCGGCGATCATGCATCCAGGAAGCCGCAGCAGTTGCTCGACCTCTTCGGCAGGCTGGGGCCTTGCAAAGAGAAAGCCCTGGCCAAAGCGGCAGCCCAGCTTGCGCAACAGTTTATATTGCTCGGGGGTTTCGATGCCTTCGGCCACCACGTCCATCCCCATCACGCGTGCCAACTCGACGATGGTGCGGACAATCTGCTGCGCCTGCTCGCCCTCGACCATGCGGCCGACAAACGAGCGGTCGATCTTGAGGATGTCGAATGGAAACGAGTGCAGGTGGTTGAGGGAGCTGTAGCCGGTTCCGAAGTCGTCCACCAGAAGCGAAACCCCGAGCCGCCGGAGATCGCCCAGCACTCTCAGGGTGGTGTCGATATCGGACATCAGACAGGACTCGGTCATTTCAAGACCGAGCTGGCTGCTGGAGATTCCCGACCGGCCCAGAAGAGCCTCGACGTGGTCGGTGAGTCCTTCGCGCGAGAACTGGCGGGCGGAAAGGTTGACGCAAACGCGCAAGTTACTGTGGTTGGGGTCCAGCCGGCACCAGCGCTCGATCTGCGCGCACACCTCCGAGAGTCCCCAGTCCCCTATCGGGAGGATGAGCCCCGTCTCCTCCGCGACCGGGATAAAGTCCATGGGCGAAATCATCCCCCGGTCGGGGTGTTTCCAGCGGATCAATGCCTCGAGGCCCACAATTCGGAGCGAAGCCAGATCGACCTCGGGCTGGTAGTAGAGAACGAACTGGCGCTGTTCAAGGGCGCGGCGAAGGTCGGCGGCGCGGGGCCAGGTCCGCTCTTCGCCCGCCTGCTGCGGCTCCCGTCTGATGGCGGTCCTGTTGCCGGCTTTCCGCAAGCGCCGCAGCTCCAGTTGGCCCGCTGCCATATCCGCGAGACTCTCGAGCATCCGCAACTGGTCGCGGGCCATGGCGCGGCGCGGTTCGGAGGAGTAGACAGTCAGTACGCCCAGGATCTGGCCTTCCTGCGAACGGACGGGCGCGCTGGCAAACGACGCGAGCCCCAGCCGTCTCAGTGGCAGCCCCCGCTCCCGCCACGCAGGATGCCGCATCACGTCCGGTACGACGACGGGTCCGTCGGAGGCGAGCACCATCTCGAAGATCGACTCTCGCCGCGGCAGCTCGCCGACCGGCTCGCCCCACGAAGACTTGATCCACACCCTGCTCTCGTCGGCAAACCCGAGGAGCACCGTATCCGCCTGGAAGTATTCAGCGGCCAGCCGTGTAATAGCGTCAAAACTTCCTTCCGGTTCTGTGTCGAGAATCTCGGTCGACGTCAGCGCAGCCAGCCTTGCCTCTTCCTGCGCCATCCCAGCGTTTTCGGTCTCCATCGCCACCTGTGGCATCTTCGCTCCACGTCCTCCCGCCGATCGCGGTGGTTTTCGTGTACGCCGCTATGAGCCCCCGCCGGCAAGATCGCAGCTACCCCCTGGGGCTCACATCAGGGCCGCGTCAAGGCCGGCATGTAGATCCGCAGTCGGAGATGCTTCGGGCTCGCCGCAGACTGTCCGTATCTCTCTTATCGGTTCAACGCTTTGGCGCTTGAGTTACGCAGGGACATGCTCTTCCGTTACTGCGGGTGCGGCACATGTAACGGATTGAATCACCTCTGCGCCGCGGGCTGGCCCGTTTCGGTCCAAAGAAAGGTAAGCATGTCGGTGTCGTCCTGAACCTGCTGCTCGACATCCACTCCGGCCGAATGCCCGCCCGCCATGCCGTAGTGCAGCAGAATCGGCCGGCCGCTTGACGAGGACGCCTGCAGAAGCGCCGTCATCTTCCGCGCATGGAGCGGGTCCACGCGCGTGTCATCGCTGCCGGTGAAAAACAACACCGCCGGGTATGCCGTACCCGCCTTCACGTTCTGGTAGGGGGAGTATTTGACCAGATACTCGAACTGCACTTCGTTATCCGAAGAGCCGTACTCTGTGACCCAGTGTGGTCCCTGCTCGAACTTCTGGTAGCGCAGCATATCGAGCAGTGGATAGCCGCACACCACAGCCGAGAAGAGATCGGGCTGCTGCGTGATCGCCGCGCCCATCAGAAGACCGCCGTTCGACCTTCCGTAGATTGCGAAGTGTACTGGCGAGGTGTACTTGTTCGAGATGAGGTACTTCGCAGCCGCGTAGAAGTCGTCGAAGACATTCTGTTTGTTGGCGAACATCCCGGCCCGGTGCCACTTTTCTCCGTACTCGCCCCCGCCCCGGAGGTTGGGCAGCGCAAACCAGCCGCCCTGCGCCATCCACCAGGCAAACATCGGGTCCCACTCCGGCGTCTCGCTCACGTCGAACCCGCCGTAGCCGGTCATCAGCAGCCGCTCTGTCCCATCCTGCTTCAGTCCCTTCTTGCCGGCGATGAACATGGGAATGCGCGTTCCGTCCTTCGACTTGTAAAACACCTGCTTGAGCTCGTACTGGCTCGAGTCGAAGATGGTCCTGGTCTGGGCGAACAGCTCGCGCTTGCCAGTCATCGTGTCGAGCCGATAGAACGTTGGTGGCACGATGAACGACTCGAAGCTCACGAACCCAAAGCGGTCGGACGTGCGCCCCTGCACTGTCGAAACGGTGCCGATGCCGTCGAAATCGACCGTCCCCAGTTGTTTGCCGGCGAGCGAGTAGATGGCGGTCTCCGGCTTCACGTCGTTGAGCCGCTCCACGTACATCTTTCCGCCCACAATGGAGAAATCCTCGAGGGGGTCGGGTCCCTCAGGGATAATCGTCGTCCACGCCTCCGGCATGATCCCCGGGTCGGCGCGGTAGATGCAGCCGTTGGGCGCCTTGTAGTCCGTCAGCACATACCACGCACCTCCGTCCTCAATGGCCTTAAACCGCGAGTCGATGCCCCAGGTGAGCACTTCGAAGTAGGAGCGGGGCTTTCTGAGGTCGCGGAAGACTATGTCCGCGCGCCTGGCCGGCACACCATGGTCGACTTCCACCACGAGGTAATGCCCATCGTCGGTGACGGTCGCGAAAAGCAGGTCGTTCGGTCCCAGATCCTCGCCACGGAACTCATTCCCGAAGACCAGTTCGTCCTGCTCCTCGGTAAACGCACCCAGCTTGTGCAGGTACAGGCGTGAACCCCTTTTGTCGGTCACCGTGTAGTAGATCCCCGTGCCGTCGGGCGAAAAACTCACGGACCAGTGCACCGCGCTCGCGATCCTGTCGGGAAAGGTCTTGCCCGTCTTCACGTCGAGGATATGGACGGCCGTCTCGTCCGCGCCCCCCTCGCGCACACCGTAGGCCAAGAGCTCCCCATTCGGCGAGACGGCCATCAGCTCTACGGAGGTATTTGGGTCGCGGCTCAGTTGCGCCGGGTCCACCAGACGCTTGTCCCTGCCGGTCCAGCCCTTGCGGACATAGATCGAGGCCTGGCCTTCGCCGGCCAGCCGCTTGGTAAAGAAGTATTCGTCCCCCCGCAGAAACGGCAGGGTCCAAGACGATACCTGTACGAGCCCCAGCAGGTCGTTGCCGATCTCAGGCCGAATGCGCGCCTGCTGCATGTAGCGATCGGTGTAAGTGTTTTCGTCATGGATGAACGCCTGCGTCTCGGGGCTCTTCGCGTCTTCGAGCCACCGGTAATCGTCGGTGATCTTGGTCCCGAAGTAGTCGTCGGTGATGGGAATCCTCCGGGCCTCGGGCGGTGGGGGCAAGCGGATGCCCCCGCGTCCGTGAATGGTCTGCGCCGCGCCTGCGGCGCCCAGAAGCAATGCAGCAACCCCGGCAAAGATCTTCATGGTTCCAGCATACGCGGCGTGCAAAGGCGCCCAGCGATTGCCATCGCCTATAAAATCGACTGAAGTGGCTGGCTCGTCCTCAACTCAACCCCCGGCGCGCGCCGAATCCCGGTGGACGCGCATCGTCGGCCTGCTGCACCCCTCCCACAGCCACAGCGTGTTTTCGGCAACCATCATCCTGATGGCCTCCACGCTGCTGTCGCGAGTGATCGGGCTGGCGCGGTTCAAGTACATCATGTGGCTGTTCGGCAGCGGCATGCAGGCCGACGCGCTGAATGCGGCTTTCGTGCTTCCCGACAAGATCTCGTATTTCCTGGTAGGCGGAACGGCTTCCGTCAGCTTTATCACGATCCTGACGCGATACCGGGAGACGGGCCGCGACGCCGAGGGCGACCGTTCGCTTTCGGTGATTCTTTCGACGATGTATCTCGTGCTCGGAGCGGCGATTCTTCTAGCGGAGATCTTCGCACCCTGGTACATTCACTGGTGGTTTAGCGGCTTCGACCCGCAGAAGGCCGCGCTCTGCACGGCGCTTACACGCATTCTGCTGCCGGCGCAGTTGTTCTTTCTAGCCGGCGGAGTCTTTGGGGCGGTCCTGCTGGTGCGCAAGCAGTTCAGCGTGCAGGCCGTCGCACCGCTGATCTACGGCGCGGGGCCGATCGTGGCCGGATTGCTGCTCGTCAAACGCATCGGCGTCTCGTCGCTGGCGCTCGGCTCCGTCGCCGGCGCACTGTTCGGCCCGTTCCTGCTCAACTGGTTCTTCGCGCGACGCGCCGGGACCCGCTATCGCTTTGTCCTCGACTGGCACGACGAAGGACTGCACGAGTGGGTACGCATCTCACTGCCCCTGATGGCCGGGGTAACCCTAGTCACCGCCGATAACTGGATCATCGGCCACTTTGCTTCGATGACCAGCGGCGCGGTCTCGCTGATGACTTATGCCAAAGCCTTTTTCACCGCGCCCATGGCGATGCTTGCGCAGGCGGCGGGCGCGGCCTCGATGCCTTTCTTTGCCAGCCTGTGGACCCAGAACCGCCGCTATGAGTTCGCCACGGGCGTCGCCGACTCCGTTTCGCGCGTCGCGTCTCTCGGCCTGCTCGCCGCCTCAGCCATGATCGCCGTCGGCGGCCCCGCTATCGATCTGGTATTTGTCGGTGGTCACTTCACGGTCACAAACGGTCGGGAGTGCACCGCCTACTTTGCAGTATTTTCGTTTTCGATATTTCTCTGGTCGGCACAGGCGATCTACGCGCGTGCATTCTATGCGGCGGGCAACACTCTGGTGCCGATGGTCGCAGGCACAATTGTCACCCTGGTCTCCCTGCCGGTCTATGACACGCTCTATTACCACGTAGGGGTCATGGGACTGGCGATCGCCTCGGACCTCGGCATTGCAATGCAGGTTCTGACTATCGCCGTACTGCTGCACAGGCACCGCATGGTCTCCCTGGCCAGCCTTGACTTCATCGAGATGGGGCGCTGCCTTCTGGCCGCGCTTACATGCGGCGCCGCGGTATGGATGGCGGTCTGGGCTCTGCGCGCTCTTTTCGCGCGCCTTCCGCATGCGCCTCTCGCATCCCACCGTCTGCTCTGCGATCTTGCCATGGTGTTGATCGGCAGCGGGATCTGGGTTTTGGCCGCAAAGTGGACCCTGGAAAAAACCGGCTCCGCTCTGCCGAGGGTCGCGATGCGCCGTCTGCGTCTGGCCTGACGCGCTCCCGCCCTTCTCTGCTGGCACCGGCATTCGTCTCCAGCCGGACGCTCCACCTGGCCGCAAACGCGCGCGCCGGTTCCCCAACTGCAAAGGCGCTGCTGAAGCGCAGCAGCGCCTTTGTTTTCGCCCGAAAGGTACGGTTTCTACGAAGTGTAAGCAGGCTTCGCCGCTTCAGCCGCGGGCGCTGCCGAATTGGCGCTCGCCGCCGCTACCGGCTTGGCCACTTCCGCCTTCCGGATGTCGATGCCGCCCTTGAAGTACGCGCCGTCCTCGATGCTGATACGCGCGGCCGTCACATCGCCCGACAGCGCCCCTTCGGCACGGATGTCGACGCGGTCGGAGGCGGTCACGTTGCCACGGATCTTGCCTAGGATAACGACTTCGCGTGCGGTCACGTTTGCCGCGACCTGCCCGTTGCGGCCCACTGTGACGCGGTTGCCCGCCAGGCTGACGCTGCCCTCGACCTTGCCGTCGATATACAGCGACTCCGTACCGGTGATCTCACCCTTGATGGACAGGCCCTTACTGATCGTGGCCTGATCGGCCGTGCCAGCCGTGGCTGGCGCCGGGCGGCTGGGTGCCTCCACCGCCGGGCTGGCTGGTGCCGGGCGTGCGGGTTCCGGCGGCATGTTGGCACTGGTCGATCCACTTTGGCCACTCTGACTTGGTTTCCACATTGCGCTCAAGATACTTTTCCTTTTCTGTCCTTTGCGGACGGGGGGATTTCCAAGGCAAGGGCACTTGCTCGGTTCCCTCGGAAGCATGGACCGAGGAGGGCGCTTGTTCAGCACTCCCGCCGCTGGCCATTCATTGATTTCAAATCCAACGCGGTCTTGAGAAGAATTGCACCGTTGCCATCATTCTATGACGATGCGCTGCCGTTCAACGAAACACTGGCCAACCCGGATCAATCCGGTAATCACCTGTTACGATACTACCGTTTTCCGCCCCTTTGCACGCCGCCGATCCCCTACTCTTAACATATGACCGATCGCGAACTGATGGCGCGCATCGCCCGTTCTTCTGGCGCCAAAGCCGGGTACAAACAACTTGTTCGCGAGCTCGGCCTGGGGGGGGGACGTGAGCGCCGCCTGCTTCTGGAACAGCTGGCCCGCCTGACGGCGCGCGGCGCCCTCCTGAAGCTTGACCGCGAATCCTGGGGCATACCCTCCGCGGCGGGCCGGGGCGCCACGTCCGATCGCCTGACGGCCGGGCGCCTCGACCTGCATCGCGACGGTTACGGCTTTGTCCGGCCCAACCGCGAGGCGGGGGTGTCTGTGCCCCGGGAAGATGTCTTCATCCCGCCCGGCGAGATCAACGGCGCGATGCAGGGCGATCAGGTCCTTGTCGAGCTCGAACCAGGCCGCGGCGACGGCCGCACGCTGGGCCGGATTGTCCGGGTCCTCGAACGGCGCAATCCCACGGTCGTCGGGGTGTTTCACTACGCAAACTCCAGGAACGCGACTGCCCACTCGGTGGTGCCCTTCGACGAGCGCATGACGCAGCCCATTCTGATTCCGTTCGGGCAGGAGATCCCGGCGGCGGCCGAATCTGCAACACCCCACCGTGTGCTCGGCGCTGAGGCAATGGCGGCCACACTGCACGACGATGGCGACATCGATCTCGATGGCTTGGTCGTGGATGTCGAGATCACGAGCTGGCCCACGCCCACGCGGCCACCGGTCGGCCGCGTCCTTGAGGTTCTTGGCTCGCCCGACGGCTTCGGCGTCGATGTCGAGATGATGATCCGCAAGCACCAGCTTCCGCGCGTCTTTCCGGACAAGGTGCTCGCCGAGGCTCGCGCCGTGGCTCATCTCGATCCCGCCGAGGCCGCGAAGCGCCGCGATTTCCGCTCTTTGCCCATCGTCACCATCGACGGCGAGACCGCCCGCGATTTTGACGATGCGGTTCTCGTCACCGAACGCTCCGATGGAGGCTATGAGCTGCAGGTTCACATCGCCGACGTCGCTCAGTACGTACGCGCCGGCACCGACCTCGACATCGAGGCGCGGCTGCGCGGCACCAGCGTCTACTTCCCCGACCGCGCCATCCCCATGCTGCCGCAGGAGCTGTCGACGGACATCTGCAGTCTGCGGCCGGGCGAAGACCGCCTCGTCCTGAGCTGTCTTATACGGCTTGACGCTGCCGGCAACATCGAGAGCTACGAAATCGTCGAGGGCGTCATCCGCTCGGCGGCACGGATGACCTACACCAAGGTGCACGCTATCCTCGAGGGCGACGAGGTGGTGAGAGCGGCTTATCCCGATCTCACCCCTCGGTTCGAGCTGATGCGCA
>Ga0335075_10001407_pt1 | contig 39817 bp, 31 predicted proteins | sample Lox_Sample_24_FD_206723 | JGI IMG/M metagenome (GOLD analysis project Ga0335075, IMG submission 206723) | Soil microbial communities from Loxahatchee National Wildlife Refuge, Florida, United States - Lox_Sample_2.4 | ecosystem: Environmental > Terrestrial > Soil > Wetlands | place: USA... | reverse complement strand
GCCTGCCCAGAACCCTTCTGCTCCAAACTCTGAGGATCAGCTCAAGCAGCAGGAGCATCAGCGTGTCTTCGGGGTCATGGCCGCCTTCAACACCACCCGCAATCACGACGCCCTGCCCCTGACCCCCAGCCAGAAATTCCAGCTCTTCTTCAAGAGCCAGACCGATCCCTGGCCCTTCGGTCTTGCCGCGGTGGTAGCCGGCTTTGGCCAAGCCACAAATAGCCCCAGCGAGTACGGACAGGGCGTGGAAGGCTATGCCAAGCGCTACGGCGCGACCTACGCCGACGCCTTCATCGGCAACTTCTGGGGCAACGCCGTCCTGCCCAGCCTCTGGCACGAAGATCCGCGCTATTTCCAGAAAGGCACCGGCTCCTATGGCAGCCGCGCCCTCTGGGCTGCCACCAGTACCGTCTGGTGCAAGCGCGACAGCGGAACCTGGGGACCGAATTACTCCAATGTCGTCGGCAATCTCATCGGCGCGGCCATTGCCAATGTCTATTACCCCGACTCCGAGCGCACCGTCGGCGACACCGTCACCCGCGGCCTGACCGTCTCCGCCGAAGGCATCGTCGGCGCAGAAATCATCGAATTCTGGCCCGATATCGTCCGCCACTACCGCAAAAAGCAGGCCGAAAAAGATGCAAAGAGGGCCTCCCAGAACGATGCTGAAGCCTCCCGCGCCGAAGCCGCCGCACCGGCCGTCGCGCAGCCCGCCTCGGAGCCCACGGGGCCGTAAGCTCTTCTGCTGCCACACCCGGCCTGCATCCGCCTCCGCCTCGGCCTTTCCTGTGTAGTATCGTTACCACCGTCCGGCATTCTGAGCCTTCCGATGAAAATTCTCTTCCGTTCCCTGCTCCTGCTCGCGCTCATTCCCGTCGCCGCCTTCGCCGCCCCACAAGTCCCCCCGCACATCGTCGTCTTCTCCGAGCCGGGATTTCCAGCCGCCGACTCCGCTTCGCCCACTGACGCCCAGCTTCACGCCGCATTCCCCACCGCCGCCTTTGCCTCGGCCTCACAGCTCGCCGGAGCCCTCGGCGATGCCGGGCTGCTCGTCATGCCCTACGGCTCCGCATGGCCCGAAGCCCAATGGCAGCCCATCCTCGAATACCTCGACCGCGGCGGCAACCTCCTCGTCCTTGGCGGCAAGCCCTTCACCCGCGCCGCCTTCCACGACGCTACCGGATGGCACCTTCGCGCCCCCAGCGTCGCCCAGTCCCTTGAGCTCTTCATCCACGACTACCAGCAGACTCCCGGCTCCGATCAGCTCAAATTCGAGCCCAACCCCGACATCCTTCCCGCCCTGCCTGCCTTCACCTGGACCCGCGCCTTCAGCCCCGTTCTGCGCCTCTCCGTCGTCGACAAATATCACCGCGACGGCTCCACCGGAGACGAGGACTTCGACCTGACCACCCTGGCCTGGGGTACCCGCGAGGGCCACAAGCTCGCCGCACCCGTCTTCGAGATCGATCACAACCAGTACCGCTTCATCGGAGGCCGTTGGATCTTCGCCGCCGCCGACCTCGACGCTGGGTTCTTCTCAAATACCCAGCTGCTTGAGACCCTCACCGACCTTGCCACGCGCAAAAACGACCGCTTCACCTTCCGTCCGCGCGTCCCGCTCTTTCTGCCCGGCGAGCCCCTCGAATTCAATTTCCTTCCCTATGGCCAGAACTGGCCTTCACCCGACCAATCGAAAGATCAGCTCAGGATCCGAGTCACCTCCGAGGACAACGCCACCCCCACCGAAATCACTATCCCCGCTGACTCTTCTCATCCCCTCACGCTGCCCGCCGAAGCCTCCAACGGAAGGGGCTTCCACACCGTCGAAGCCACCCTCCTCGAGGACGGCAAGCCCCTCCGCATCTACCGTTCCGGTTTCTGGATGCGCGACTGGGATTACCTGCTCTCCGGGCCCAAACTCACTGTCGGTTCGGATTATTTCGAGCTCGATGGCAAGCCTCTACCCGTCGTCGGCACCACATATATGTCGAGCGACGTCGCCCGCCTCTACCTGGCCAAACCCAATGCCTGGGTCTGGGATCAGGACATGACGCAGATCCACGGCGAGGGCCTCAACATGATCCGCACCGGCCTCTGGACCGGCTGGGACCCGCTCATCGGTCCCAACGGCCAGATGACTGAAGACGCGCTGCGTACCATCGAAGCCTTCCTCATGTGCGCCCGGCACAACCACCTGCCCGTCCAGTTCAATCTCTTCGCCTTTCTCCCCGAAAACCTCGGCGGAGCCAACGCCTATCTCGACCCCGTCGCCTGGCAAGCTCAGGCCGAATACGTCTCGTCGATGGCCCGGAGATTCCACGCCGTCCCATTCCTTGCCTGGGACCTCATCAACGAGCCCAGCGCCAATACCAACCTCTGGCGCACCCAGCCCTCAAACGATCCCTTTGAGCAGACCGCGTGGCGTAAGTGGCTCGCCGCCCGTTATCCCGACCAGGCCGCCCTCCTCGACGCCTGGGCTGAGCCTTCCTACGGCATCGGACGCGACCTCCAGCTTCATCCCACAACCACCCCGCCCGAAGTCGACGCGCAGGACCCCTTCGCGCTGCCCGCCGCGAATGCCTGGAACTTCGACGCCGTCCGCTCCGGCTATAACCCTCTCAAGGTCTACGACTACTTCCTCTTCACGCAGTCCATCTTCACCGACTGGGTCCGCCGCACCCGCGATCTCATCCGCGCGCAGGGTTCCACGCAGCTCATCACCGTCGGCCAGGAAGAGAACGGCGTCGCTTCGCGCCTCTCGCCCGCCTTCTACTCCCAGCTCATCGACTTCACCGCCGATCACACCTGGTGGGACTTCGACGCCGCTCTCTGGGCTTCGCTCGCCGCCAAGTTCCCCGGCAAGCCCATGCTCATCCAGGAAACCGGCGAGCAGCGCCGGCTGATGCAGGACGACCACCTCCGCCTCACCCCTGAAGAAGAAAGCTGGCAGCTTGAGCGCAAGATCGCCATGGCCTTCGCTCAGGGTGCCGGTGCACTTGAATGGGTCTGGAACGTCAACAGTTACATGTCGAACGACAACGAGATCCCCATCGGAGCCGTCCGCCCCGATGGAACGGAGAAGCCCGAGGCCCAAATCCTCAGCGCCTTCGCCGCCTTCGCGGCAAAAAGCCCCTCCAGCTTCACGCACATTCAGGCTCTGCAGGTCGCCATGGTCACCTCGCAGGACCTGCAATACAGCGGCATGAACCCGCTCGCCATCGACACCCAGAAGCACGCACTGCGCGCCCTCGCCTACTACGACCACACGCCTTTCCGCTTCGTTGCCGAAAACCGCATCTCCTCCGATCTCGGCTCTCCCAAACTTGCCATCCTGCCCGCTCCGCAGGCGCTGAGCGACGAGGCCTGGACCGCCCTGCTCAAATACGTCGACGCCGGAGGCACCCTCCTCGTCACCGGACCCGTCGAGCGCAACGAGCACTGGCAGTTCGTCGACCGGCTGACGCCCCTCGGCATCAAGGCGCGCGTCGAAACCCTCGCCGTCCGCCAGTCTGACCTCGCGCTCGATGACCAGCCGCCCATCCAGGTCAGCTTTCCGACCCAGGTGCAGCAGTTGCCGATTGCGGTCATGCGCTTCGCCGACGGCAAGTCCGTCGAAGTTATCAACCGTGGCTCAGGACACATCCTCTGGGCCCGCGACCCCGTCGAGTTCTCTGAGGACTACGAGCCCACAGCCGCCCTCTACCGCTACGCCCTCAAATTCGCCGGAGTCGCACCCTCCCTGCGCGAGCTGACGCCCCTTTCGCCGGGTGTGCTCGCCTTCCCCACCGTCCTCGACGACGCCGTGCTCTACAGCTTTTCCAATGAATCGCTCGACGACCAGCCCGTCGCCATCGAAGACGCCATTACCCACGCCACCCTGCACTTCACCCTTCCCGCCCAGCGCGGAGCCGCCATCCTCCTCCGTCGACCCGACGGCGCAGTCCTGGCCGCTTACGGCGCGGCGGCCCAGTCGAAATAAGTCCGGAGGACGACATACAGGCGACCGCAATGGAAGCCGGGCTGGAAGAAGCTTCAAGGAGCGGCAGGCGACCTGATGAAGGAGTTCGCAGCCTTCAGAAAAGAGGAGCGCGAGCCCGAAGCCCTGCCGACGACCGGGTCAAACCCTGTCCCCTGTCTTTCAAAAAGAAACCCTGACCTTTCGGTCAGGGCAGGAGGTGTTATATGCAAGAGACGAATACAGAATAGGTTTTGACCCATCTGCTGTCATGGCCCCATTGATTGGTTTTTGTCTCAAACTTTTGGACGGGGTTCGTAACTGCTTCCTTGTCAACCGCCCAAAGCGGAACCCCTTCATTCCAAAAGAGAAAACCGCGCCTGCAATCTATCTTTCCTGGAATGAATAGATAACAAAATAGAAGGGGGAAGGCGTCGCTCAGACCTGCTTCGCTTCAAGCTCCGCCCAGCGCTCGTAGAGCGTATCCACCGCCGCTTGCGCCTGCTCCTGCTCGGCAAGCGCCTCGACCAGTCGACCCGCATCAGTCACTACAGCAGGATCCTCAACCAGAGCATTCGCCGCCGCCAGCCGCGCTTCGGCCTCGCCGATCCGCTCCTCGATGCCCGCCCACTCCCGGGCCTCCAGATACGACAGCTTCTTTTTTACCGGAGCGGAAACCGGACTCGCAGCAACCGAAACACGCTCCGCCGGACGCGAAGCCCTCTTCGCCTGCTCGCGCTCTGCCCGCTGCTCGGCCATCCAGGCTTCCCACTGCGCGTAGTCGGCAAAGCTGGCCGCGCTGCCCTGCCCGTCGAGCCCGACTACGATATTGGCAACGCGGTCCAGCATGTAGCGGTCGTGCGTCACCAGCACCAGCGATCCCGGATACTCGAGCAGCGCCTCCTCCAGGATCTCCAGCGTCGGAATGTCCAGGTCGTTCGTCGGCTCATCGAGCAGCAGCACATCCGCGGGCTGCAGCATGAGCTGCGCGATCAGCACCCGCGCCCGCTCGCCGCCCGACAGCCGCTCGACCGGCTGGTTGAGCTGCTCCCCGGTAAACAGGAAGCGCGCCGCCCACGACGCTACATGGATCACCCTGCCCTGGTAGACAACTGCGTCGCTGTCCGGCGCCAGCGCCCGCCGCAGTGTCTGGTCCCCATCGAGCTGCCGGTTCTGCTCGAAGTAGGTGACGCGCAGCTGGTTCGCCCGCTTGATCGCCCCCGCCGTCGGCTCGATCTCGCCCGTCAGCAACCGGAGAAGGGTCGTCTTACCGCTGCCGTTCGGCCCCACTAACCCCACGCGCATCCCGGCCGTCAGGTGAAAATTCAACTGGTCGAAGAGCGTCCGTCCCTCGACCGAATAGCTCAGCTCTTCGAGCTCGATCAGCCGCTTGCTCTGGCGCCCAGTCGAGACGAAGTCGATCCCCGCCGTAGAGGTGCGGCTGCGCCCGCTCACATCCGCCAGCTCCGCAATCAGCCGGTTGGCATTGTCGATGCGCGCCTTCGCCTTCGTCGCCCGGGCCTTGGGTCCCCGGCGCAGCCACTCCTTTTCGACACGCACCCGATTTTCGAGCGCTTCCTGATGCCGCGCCTGCGCGTGAAGAAACTCCTCTTTCATTTCGAGGAACTGGCTGTAGTTGCCCGAAGACTGCAGCATCCCCGACGGATATGCCCGGTTCAACTCCGCCATCTGTGTCGCGACATTCTCCAGGAAGTACCGGTCATGGCTGATGATCACACTCGCAAACGATTCACCCGCCAGCAGATCCTCGAGCCACTCGATCCCGGCCAGGTCCAGATGATTCGTCGGCTCATCGAGCAGGAGTAAATCGGGCTTCTGCACCAGAGCCTCGGCAACAGCAAGGCGCTTTCGCCAGCCGCCCGAAAATGTATCTGCCACAGTTTCGAAATCGCTGAAACCCGCGGCTCCGAGGGTCGTGCGCAGCCGCGCCTCCCAGTCTGCTTCCGGAACCGCAGCGCGCTTGAGCGCGGCTTCGATGATCTGCCGAACCGTTGCCCCAGTCGCAAATTGCGAATCCTGCTCGACGTACGCCATGCGCAGATTCTTGCGCGGAGTCACTTCGCCGGAATCCGGCTCAATCTCGCCGGCAAGCATCCTGAGCAGCGTTGACTTGCCGCTGCCATTGGGACCGATCAGTCCGACACGGTCTCCATCGTTGACCGTAAAGGAGACGTCGCGGAAGAGCATCGTCGCGCCGAACGTCTTCGTCACCGATTGCGCATTCAGCAGAAGAGCCAATCGACCCTCCCGCTAGCGCGCAGCACTGGTGGCGGCCAGATATTCCTCATACGGACCCTTGAAGTCATCGATGGTTCCGTTCTCGAAATGCCAGATGCGGGTGGCCGCTTCATCGATGAGGTCGTGATCGTGGCTCACCAGCAGCACCGTGCCCTCATAGCGCTGCAAAGCGATGTTGAGCGCATTGATCGATTCCAGATCGAGGTGGTTCGTCGGCTCGTCGAAGATGAGAATGTTCGGCTTCTGCAGCATCAGCTTGCAGAAGAGCAGGCGCGCCGCTTCTCCGCCGGAGAGAGCCGCCGTTGGCTTCAGCCCTTCTTCACCGCGAAAGAGCATCTGGCCGAGAATGCCGCGAATGTCTTCCTTGGTCGCTTTCGGATCCCACTGGTGCAGCCAGTCTGCCACCGTCAGCCCATGCTCGATCACGCCCGTGTGATCCTGCGGGAAGTAGCCGATCTGCGCCTCATGTCCCCACTTGATCGTTCCTTCATCGAGAGTGAATTCCTTCTCGGCAAAATCCGGCGAGCTGCTGAGCAGGGACTTGATCAGCGTCGTCTTTCCCTGGCCGTTGCGGCCCATCAGGGCGATCTTTTCGCCGCGCATTACATTCGCGCCAAAACCGTCGATGACCGTCAGGTCGCCATAGCTCTTGCGAATCCCCTCGAACTCCAGTGCCGTCTTGCCCGACGGACGAAGCTGATCGAAGCGGATGTAAGGGCGCTGGATATTCGACCGCGCAAGCTCCGTTGTCTGCAGCCGCTCGACTTCCTTCTTGCGGCTGGTCACCTGGCTCGACCGCGTTCCGGCCGCGAAGCGCGCAATGAACTCGTTGAGCTGTGCAATCTTCTTCTCGCGCTGGGCATTTTCCGACTCGAGACGCGAGCGGATCTGCGTCTTGGCAACCACCATGTCATCGTAGCCGCCGGTGTAGGTAATGATCGTCTCGTAGTCGATATCCGCGGTGTGCGTGGTCACGCTGTTGAGGAAGTGGCGGTCGTGCGAAATCGTGATCAGCGTGCCCTCGAACCTGGTCAGGAAATCCTGCAGCCAGTGAATCGAGTCAAGATCGAGATAGTTCGTCGGCTCGTCGAGCAGCAGGGCTTGGGGACTTCCGAAGAGCGCCTGCGCCAGCAATACGCGAACCTTCTGCCCGCCCTGCAGCTCGCTCATCTTGCGCTCGTGCAGCTCATCGCGAATATCCAGCCCCTGCAGCAGCACAGCCGCATCGCTCTCCGCCGTGTAGCCGTCTTCTTCTCCGACAATGCCTTCGAGCTCGCCAAGCCGCATCCCGTCTTCATCGGTGAGCTCGGCCTTCGAGTAAATGGCATCGCGTTCCTCGAGAGCCGCCCACAGCCCCTTGTTGCCCATGATGACCGTGTCGATCACCCGATAAGCATCGAACGCGAACTGGTCCTGGCGCAGGATGCCTACCTTCCTGGGACGGACCACCCCGCCTTTCTGCGGATCGAGCTCGCCGGAAAGAACCTTCATGAACGTGGACTTGCCCGCCCCATTCGGTCCTGTAAGGCCGTAGCGGCGCCCCGAGGTAAAGGTGATCGACACGTCGTCGAAGAGAACCTTGGCGCCGTAGCGCATGCTGACATTGCTGACTGAAATCATTGTGTTTCCGTTTGGATGTTTTGGCCGTGGTGTCACGCACGCGGAAGACTCGGTGCGAATGCTGGCCTGTCTCTATCTTAAATCGAAGCGGCGCAATTTTTTAAAAGAGGCGCGTGATGATTTGATTCACCGCCAGCGCAGCCGTGTAGGCGAGCACGCTCATGTACGCGAATTGCAGCGCCGGCCACTTCCAGCTGTTGGTCTCGCGCCGCACGATCGCCAGCGTCGAGGTGCACTGCATGGCGAAGGCAAAGAAGACGACCAGCGCCATCGCGCCGCCCAGCGTCAGGTCGTGGCGCAGCGCCGCCTGCAGGCTGAGCGACTGGGTCGCAGGATCGGCCCCGTAAAGCGTCCCCAGCGTGCCCACAATCACCTCGCGGGCAATGATCGAGCTGAGCAGGCCGATCCCGATCTTCCAGTTAAAGCCCAGCGGCTGGATAACCGGCTCGATCCAGCGGCCCACATATCCGATCACGCTGTCCGGCAATGTCGAATGGAAGGGGATGTGGCTCAGGAACCAGAGCACCACCGTCACGCAAAGAATGATCGTTCCCGCCTGCTTCAGAAATACCTTGCCGCGATCGACCACGCGAAGTCCGAGCGAACGCAAGGTGGGCATCCGGTACTGCGGCAGCTCCAGGATGAACGGTGCCGACGCCGCCTTCAAAATCGACGACTTGAGCAGTCGCGCTGTCATCAGTGCCGCCAGAAAGCCCATGACATAGAGCGAAAGCATCACCGCGGCTCGCATGCCGAAGAAATCGCCGAGAATCGGTTTGTTCGGCACAAACGCCGCAATCATCAGCAGATAGATCGGCAGCCGCGCCGAGCAGGTCATAAAAGGCGCAACCAGAATCGTCGCAAAGCGATCACGCTTGTTCTCGATCGTGCGCGTCGCCATGATCGCCGGAACCGCGCAGGCATACGCTGACAGCAGCGGAATAAAGGCCTTGCCGTTAAGCCCGATCGAGCGCATGACGCGGTCGGCAATCAGCGCGGCACGGGCCAGGTAGCCGGAATCTTCCAATACGCCGATGAAGAGAAACAGCAGCAGAATCTGCGGCAGAAAAACCAACACCGAGGCAACGCCCTTCCAGATCCCGTCGATGAGCAATGACTCAAGCCATCCATGACCGAGAAGCGTCCCGATCTTATCTCCCGCGGCATTCAGAACATTGCCGAAGCCATCGCTCAACGGCTGGCCGATGAAGAAGACCACCTGGAAAACGCTGATCACCACCGCCAGAAAAAGCACCGGTCCCACAATGCGATGCAGCAGGAAACGATCGAGCTTACGCGTCCATTCCGACGATAGCGGCGCCTTGTACTTGGTCCGTGTGCTGATGCCCGTAGCCCACTGCCGGTAGGAGCGCGCATTCCCGACGACCGGCAACTCCAATCTTGCCGGGCTGCTCGGCTGAAATATTTCGCTCTTTCTATCCAGAAAATGCGAAATCGCGTCGAGCCCCGTCCCCCGCGACGCGCTGATCTTGGCGACGGGCGCGCCCAGTTCGCGGGCAAGTGCCAGCGTATCCACCTCGCCGCCGCGCATCTCCATCAGGTCGCTCATGTTGAGCAGGACCAGCGTGGGCAGCCCCAGAGCCAGCACCGGGGCGGCAAGCGCAAGCTGCCTGCGCAGGTGCAGCGAATCCAGAACCAGCAGAATGGCATCCGGAGTCGGCGTCCCCGGCATGTCACCGTGCAGAACATTCACGGCAACGCGGGCATCCTCGGAGTAGGAATCGAGACCATAAATGCCGGGCAGATCGATCAGCGTAAGGTCGCTGCGGCCGATGCCGCTCAGCTTACCGAAATGCTGCTCAACGGTAACTCCCGGGTAATTGGCAACCTTCGCCCGCAGACCGGTAAGGCGATTAAACAGCGTAGACTTGCCCGAATTTGGAGGACCCACCAACGCGACCGTGCGGATTTTGCCCGGAGCCCGGGGTTCAACCCTGATATCAATGGTTTCCGTTGCGCAGCAATCGCTCATCCGAGCCCTTCCTCAACAACCTGAACGCGAATGGCGCGGGCCGTTTCTCGGCGCAGGGCGATTTCAAAGCCGTCGATGGCGTAAACCGTCGGATCACCGGCAGGTGCGTGCCGAATCACGATAACCCTCGCCTCGGGAACAAACCCCATGTGCATAAGGTGATGCCCAACCTCTTCCGGCAGATCGAGCCGCTCCACAATCGCCGTCTTCCCGATACTTAGTTCACTGAGCGCGGTCAACTCTACCAACCTGTATCGTTACAATCATAACGCAATTACGACCAATTCGCTCGTAGTTTACTGTGACCGGCATCACACAAGTTGCGAACGGCAGCAGGTGCGATTTGCCGGTCCCTCCCAAACTTTCCTCCGAGCCGCTGCGTCTTTCCGGAAGGCGGCTTCGTCTCCACAGTTATTGGGTTCCGGATGGTTGGTTTTCGCGGGAAGGAACCCAGGTCAGACAGGGGTGCGCCAAACTGTTGCGCTTGCGCTCGTCGGCGCGCCCGTCTCTGCCAAATCTTCAAGGTCCAGCCGCAGCCAACCGCCCCGCAACACCCGAAAATACACCCTCGATCAATGCGAGGATGAAGCTTTCTCCGTAAGCAGCGACGGCCACTCGGGCTGACGCTTTTCGAGAAAGGCGCGGATCCCCTCTTTGAAGTCTTCCGTCGTACGAGCCTCGGCGTTGGCCGCGACCGCCGATTCGGTCTCCTGATCGAGATGGTGATGGGCGTGCTCACTGAGCAGGCGTTTCGTCGCCTGCATGGCGGCCGGGCTGTTGCGCAGAAGCGAGTACGCCAGTTTGTGCGCTTCATCCATCAGATCCTGCTCCGGGACCACGCGCGTTATCAGCCCCAGGTCAAAGGCCTCCTGGGCCTTGATCAGCCGGCCGGTAAGCAGCAGGTCGCGGCAGCGCTTGTCGCCGACCTGGCCGCGCAGAAATGCCGACACAATCGCCGGAACGAAGCCGATCTGCACCTCGGTATAGCCGAATTTGGCCTCGGCAATCGCCAGGGTGAAGTCGCAGATGGTTGCCAGGCCCATGCCTCCCGCGATGGCCGGTCCATTCACCGCGGCAATCGTCGGCTTGGGCAGATCGTAAAGCGTGCGCAGCAGGCGCGCGATGCGTTCGGAGTCGACGCGATGCTCCACCGGTGTCTTCGCATTCAAAGTCGCGAGATGATCGAGGTCCAACCCCGCGCAGAAGGCCGATCCCGCGCCCGTGAGCAGAACAACGCGGCAGGCGGGATCATCGCCCGCGGCGATAAACGCGTGAGTCAGGTCCTCCATCATCTGGGGATTCAGCGCATTGCGCTTATCCGGCCGATTCATCGTGATGCTGAGAATCCCGTCTTCGGTGTGGGTGTGGAGAGTGCCGTAACGTCGCATGGTCTTGCCCTCCGGGGCAGAAACAAACAATGTTACTTCAAGCTTTAGAAGTTGCCCATTCGCCTATTGCGCCATCGTCGCAAACTTTTCCTGAATCGCGCGGCTTGCCGCAACCAGAGCATCAAGCGAAGCGAGCGGCGGCAGAGTAGCCCCCAGCCGGCCCAGTTCTGCAAGCGCAATTTCGGTGGCCACATTGCCCACCAGCGCATCCTGCGCAAAGGGACAACCGCCCAGACCGGCGAGCGCCGTATCGAAGCGGCGGCAACCGGCCTTATAGGCGGCGGCGACCTTCATCGCCGCGTTATCCGGCCGCGCGTGCAGATGCACGCCGAGTTCGGCGTCACCGGAAAGCATGGGCAAAATCCGGGAGACAACAGCGGCAACCTCTTCCGGAGAAGCTAAACCGACCGTATCGGCCAGGGAAATCTGCTCGATGCCGTTATCGATCAGCAGGTCGCAGGCGGCGATAACCTCGTCGATGCTCCATGGATCGTGATAGGGATTGCCGAATGCCATCGAGATGTAGACAACAATACCGAGATCGGCCTTGTACGCGGCCTCGCCGATCCCATCCAGCGCTTCCAGAGCCTCCTCGGGCCTCTGGCGCTGGTTGCGATCGAGAAACGTCGGAGAAATCGAATAAGGAAAACCGAGAGTGCTCACCGCCTCAGTCGCAATCGCGCGCTCAGCTCCCTTCTTGTTTACGACAATGCCGATGATTTCGACATCCTCAGGAGCATCGAGAAAGTTAAGCACCTGCTCCGAGTCGGCCATCTGCGGAACTGCGGCCGGCGAGACAAAAGACACCGCATCGATGTGGTGGAAGCCTGCGTCGATAAGCGAGCGCAGGTAATCCGCCTTGATCTCGACCGGGATCGGCTTGGCTAAGCCCTGCCACGCATCGCGCGGGCATTCGATGATCTTGACTTCATTCTCCATCTTCGCTGCCGGAACTACGGGGTGTGACCGCTGGTGAGAAAGACCGCGAGCATGGCTGCCACATGAGTGACAAGCACCGCGCCGAGCGCGATCCACAGCGGCTTCGAGCGCAGAAGAAGAGCCATCAGCAAGCCATAAAGCGGAAACTGAATATACATCAGCAACTGCGACAAAATCTCCCCCAGGCCATTGCCCAGGCCGAGAACCGGCATCTTGAGCAGAAGCACCGAGGGATAAAGAGTGAGCAGAGCGCTGGGACCGGCGAGCGCCATAATGCTGGCCGCATGAATCGCAAACGGCGTCGCGGCAATGCCCAGCAGCAGCGGCCACCAGGCTGCCAGCCATCCGGTGTTTTTCTTTTTGCGTTTACCGGACGAGCCTCGAGATGCCGTGCTGCGGCGTTTCTCCCGAGTGGTGGATGCTGTGGCGGCCATGGCTTGAGAATACTCGTCCCGCCATTGTGCATGCTGATGAAAAGTCGCTCGTCGACCTGAGAGGAATCGAGGAGAACACAGGTCTCTCCACGCCTCGCCCGCCAATTCCATCAAATCTCTACCCAATCATGTGAGTCCGCGATTACATTGTTCGCCAGGGATAATCAACCCCTCCCCGATATCCCGCAGATCCACCCTCCCGAGGCTCGCTGTGCCGGTGCAGCAAATTTTTCCTGGGACTCCGTTGTGTGCGAAAGGAGAAATGAATTATGCCGACTCTCATCAAGCTGCGCGTCGTGATCGTCACTCTCGCGCTCCTCGGTTATCCGCTGGCATCCCTCGCCGCCGCCCCTTCCTTCGACGCCGTTTACGTCTTCGGCGACAGCTACTGCGACGTAGGCAATATCTTCATCGCGACCGGAGGCGCCAAGCCTGCCGCCCCTTATTACCAGGGACGATTCTCGAATGGCCCCATCTGGGTGGATCACATTGCCGGGACCTACGGGCTGACCCTCAAGCCTTACCTCGCCGGCGGCACCGACTTCGCCTTTGGCGGAGCCGAAGTGACAACGGCAGTCTCAGAGGGAACGCAGTCGATTCCCAGCATCCCCCAGCAGATTGAGCTCTACCTGAGCCTGCACAGCGGCAAGGCCGATCCCGACGCCCTCTACATCGTCGAGGGTGGCGGCAACGACATTCTGAATGCTCCCCCGGGCACGTCGCCGCAGCAGCTCGGAGGTGAGATCGCACTTGGACTGGCGACCGGCATCGAGCTCCTCGAACGCGCCGGCGCGCGGCATCTCCTCATTTCCAATCTCTTCGACGTCGGCAAGCTTCCGGGCACCCGCCTCGCCGGAATCACGAGCTTCGCAACGGCGACGACTCTGGTCGTAAACCAGCAGCTGAGTTTCTGGCTGTTGCTCGAATCATTTTCACCGCAGACGCGCATCTATCGCCTGGATACCTATGACTTCCTCCAGGGACTCTTCGCCGATGGCTCTCACTTCGGCTTCACTGACGTGACCGACCCGTGTCTTGTGACCTCACCCGCACCATCGATCTGCAGCAATCCCTACGTCAATCTCTTCTGGGACGCGGAGCATCCGACACTCTTCGGGCATTCCATGTTCGCCACCCTGGCATTGCAGGCCATCAATCAATGACGCGATATCGGGGGCAGGCTCCGCCGCTTGCTCCGGACCGCCCTTATACGCTGGCCATAGAGGGAGATATAGTTCGAGTCCTCGGCAGGGCGAAGCCGACGGCAATGATCCAGATAAATCCCGGAAACCTCACCAGCGGAATCAGAAACAGCATCTTCGGAATGATGAAGTGAAACCAGCTGAGCTCTCCGGCAACCGCGAGCACCAACCCAAGGAACACGATCCACTTCGGCAACAGTTTCGATAGGCCCGCCGAAATAGATACTCCTGCGATCAACAGCCCCATGGGCATCGAAAAGCCGGGTCCGCCAAAGGCATAGGCAAGGTAGTAGAGCGCCAGCAGCACCGAGGGCTGCGACGCCACTCCGGGATGAATCATCGTCCACCCAATCATGCTGGCGGCAAATGCGTCGAATACGGTCAGGAAGCCTCCAAACAAAGCAATCCACGGCCCCGCCGCGCGCACTCCTAGAAACTGCAGCCGGCTCACCGTTGCCGCGCAGAACAACCCCAGGCAGATCGTCGAGCCAAGTTGTAGAAACATGCACGCCAGCACCGCTGCATGATTTGTCTGAAAGTAGGAAATGACGACCTGTGCCGGCTCCAGTGGGCTCGGCCAGCGAGCGGCGCTGGCCATCACCGGATACAGCCCCGCATTGAAGAGCACGGTATAGAGGATGGCCAGCAGCCACAACGGAGGCCCCGCATGCTTCCGGGTCGCTGTGGAAAGTTCGATCGCTTGCGCGCTCATGGAGTTCTCCTGAAGTGCGACGGAATTTCATCGCCGTCCGCATAGAGCCGTGTGCTTTCCCGCGCCCGCAGCCTGGATCGAAGCCAAACTTCGAAAACCAGCGTGTTGATCGAAAAGCCGATCCAGAAGGCGATGCCGAAAAACTGATGCGGCGTTAGATGAGTGACCCGGCTGGTGGCAAAGAAAACGCCCATGACCGGCCGCGTCGTCGCGATTCCCAACAGGACCGCGATCGCCCGCAGGAGCCACGCGCGCTCCCGGACCCAATCTTTTTCCCGCCGGTAAAGATAGCCGCGAAGCAGCGAGAAGAGAAACAGCGTGTCGAAGAAGAGTACCGCGGAGCGCTCAACCCATCCGCCAACTGCGTGGGCACTCATGGCATAGGCGGTCAATCCGACCACGGCTCCCAGCGGATAGATGAGCCATTCAGCCCACGCCGCCCTCCCTCGGAAGACCACAAACGGCGCAACCACGACAAATGCCAGCGCGGGAATGATGTGGACGAGCGTGAGCGCAGCATGAGAAACAAAGTAGTCGTCGAGCGCGGCCAGCTGCGGAGCGGCAGGGGAATGCGAGGGATTGGCCAGCGCGACGATCCGCCGGATCACGACGGCTACCGCAATTGCGGTACAAATCCAGAACCCCGCTCGCAGCCAGAGAGGCGAGGGCCTGCGGCCAGGATCCAGAGACGGCAAGGCGGCATTTGTATGCATCGATATTCTCCGCCGTACAAGATCATTTTAATTTAATTTTACCATTTGTCAAATGAAATATCGCACGCTACGATGAAGCGTGGCAAAGAAGAAAGCAGAGCCCTGCAAGCGGCCCTATGAGCTGGGAAAGCGCCTGGAGCAGTCCGATCGAAAGCGCGCTGCCATTCTCAATGCCGCCCGCAAGCACCTCGAATCGAGCGGCATGGTCGAACTGACCATGGATGCCCTCGCCCGCGAGAGCGGAGTCACACGGCAGACCATCCACAACCTCTTCGGCACCAAATCCGGAGTCCTCGAAGCCCTTTTCGATCAGCTTGCCCTCGACGCCGGTATGGAACGGATGCGCATCGTCATGCAGCAGCCCGGCGCTGAATCGATGCTGTCCGGCTTCGTGAAAGTCTTTACGGATTTCTGGGCGAAGGACCGGATCCTGATCCGCCGCATTCACGGCATCGCCGCCATCGATCCGGAGTTCGGAGCCGCCGTCGAGGCACGCAACCGGCGTCGGCAGGTGGCGGCAACGCGAATCGTCGAGCGCATCGCCGGTGAAATAGACGCCAGTAAAATCGACGCCAGTGAAATCAACGGCAGTGAAATGAACAAGGACCGGCAGAAAGAAAAAATCGCCGCCCTTTGGGCGCTCACCTCGTTCGAGTTTTTCGATGCCGTCGCCGAAAGTTGCGGCAACCCCCACGAGGCCGCCGGCGTAGTGCTGGCGCTCGCGAAAAAAGCCCTCGCTTAGTGCTCGAGATCGCCCCCGCCCAGGCGCCGATGAAAGAAGTCGAAGACGACCCCGTAAAGCTGCAGCGCCAGTTCGGGATCGTAGCGGGCGCCCTCGTCGCGCATGAAGGCGTGCGCCCCATTCACCTCATACCAGGCAAACTTCGCTCCCACCTCGTTCAGCCGTGCCTGCACGATCCTGCGGCCTTCCAGCGGAGTATGCGGGTCCTGCCGTCCCCAGATCATCAGCAGCTCGCCCCGGATATCCTTGGCGCGCTCGAGCGAGTCGTCCTTCATGCCCTTGCCCAGGCCGCCCGTGTGAATGTCAGTCGCGTAAAAGCACGCCGCGCCGCGCACATCGGGATTCATCGCCGCGCGAAAGGCGAGATGGCCGCCGATGCAGATGCCCATCGCGCCTAGCCGGCCGGTGCAGTCGGGGCGCGACTTGAGATGATCGAGAGCCGCGCGAGCATCGGCGTCGTAGCTGGCCAGCTCCTTGGTCGTCTTCCATTGATTGCCGCGATCTGACCCGGCCTGGTCATAGGCAAGCACCGTCCCGGCAGCCTCGAACTCGTGATAGATCTCCGGGACGGCAACGATGTATCCGTGACCCGCGATCATGGCGGCCATGCGATGAACCGGGCCCGTAACCTGAAAGATCTCGCTGTAGAAAACAATGCCCGGATACTTCCCCGGCGCCACCGGCCGAAAGATGTGGGTCCGCATCGGACCATAGGGCGTGGTGAGTTCAACGTGCTCGTTATCGAGAATGATCATGGGCCTTCCTTCATCATCAAGTCTGAAGAATCCCGACGTTGAACTTCGGCACCTCAGGATTCAGAGCCGCCGCTTCGAGTGCCGTCAGGATCGCCTCGCGCGTCTTTGCCGGATCAATGATCGCGTCCACCCAAAGCCGCGCCGCTGCATAGCGCGAATCGGTCTGCTGGTCGTAAGTTGCCTTGATCGAGGCCAGCAGTTCCTGCTTCTCTTCATCGCTGAGTTTCTTGCCGCCGCGCTCAAGCTGGCGAATCCTGATCTCGACCAGCGTATTCGCCGCGCTCGCCCCGCTCATCACAGCGTAGCGCGCCGTGGGCCAGGCGAAGATGAAACGCGGATCATAGGCCTTCCCGCACATCGCGTAATTCCCTGCCCCGAACGATCCGCCGACGATGACGCTGATCTTCGGCACGACGGAATTCGACACAGCCGTCACCATCTTCGCTCCCGCGCGGATGATGCCGCTCCACTCGGCGTCGCGGCCCACCATGAAGCCATTGACGTCATGCAGAAAAATCAGCGGCACGAGATTCTGGTTGCAATCCATGATGAAGCGCGCCGCCTTCTCCGCGCTTTCGGCATAGATCACGCCGCCGAACTCGGTCCGCTTTTCCCCCGTGTGGCTGATCTGCGGCTGGTGCTGCTTCTGGTTGGCCACAATGCCGACAGCGAAGCCGCCGACACGCGCATAACCGCACAGCACAGTCCGGCCGTAGTCGGGCTTGTATTCATCGAACTCGCTGCGGTCGACGATGCGGGCAATGACCTCGTGCATGTCATAAGTGTTGGCCGCGCTTTTTGCCGGATCGGCGTCGAGCAGCGAGTACAAATCGTCGGCCGCATACTTCGGTGCGTCTTTGTCGGCGTCATACGGCACCCGGCTGAAGGGCGCACCCGGACGCTCGCCGATTTTCGCAACCAGCGACCGCAGGCGGGCCATGCAGAGATGATCGTTCGGCTCTTTATAGTCCACCGTGCCCGAGATTTCGGCGTGCATCGTCGCCCCGCCCAGTTCTTCCGCCGAATACTTCTGTCCGATCGCCGCCTGCACCAGCGCTGGACCCGCAAGAAAGAGCCCGCTGCCTTCCGTCATCAGCACGTGGTCGGTCATCACCGGCAGATACGCCCCTCCGGCAACGCACATCCCCACGATCGCCGTGATCTGCGCAATGCCCATCGCCGACATCACCGCGTTATTGCGAAAGATCCGTCCGAAGTCGTCCTGATCGGGAAAGACATCCTCCTGCAGCGGCAGAAAAACACCCGCCGAGTCGACCAGGTACAGCGTCGGGATACGGTTCTCCATCGCCATCGTCTGCGCCCGCAGAACCTTCTTCGCCGTCATGGGAAAAAACGCCCCGGCCTTCACCGTCGCGTCGTTGGCGATGATCATGCACAGCCGCCCCTGAACCCGCCCCAGTCCGGTCACCACTCCCGCCGCCGGCGCTCCGCCCCACTCCTCGTACATTTCGAAGGCGGCAAAGAGCGCAAGCTCGAAGAGCTCGGTGCCCGGATCGAGCAGCAGCGCGATACGCTCGCGGGCCGTCAGGCGCTTCTTCGCATGCTGCGCTTCAATAGCTTTTGATCCCCCTCCCTCGCGAATCTCCGCCTCCTGCCGGCGGATCTGGCCGACCAGCGCAAGCATCCCCGCCGCATTCCCGCGGGCGCGTGGAGATTTGCTGTCGAACTTGGAAACGAGAGTGGTATTCAGCGCGGTCGATTCTGCCATAGCGGACTCGCCAGATTAGCAGGACTGGCCGTCCAGGCAAAAGCGGGACTAGCCGTCCAGGCAAACGCGCTTAGCGCATTTCTGTTGGAGGAACCTCAAAAGCCCACCTCATCCCGCAAGGCAACTGAACAGCAGCGAAGTCAAGATGGATCACCCGGCGATGTCCAGGCAAACGTGACGATGAAGAGGCGTGAAGCAGAAGAGGCCGCATCAAGAGCGCGCCACCTTGTTTAACAATACAGATATGTTCATGAGCATTCGCACAAACGGATGAAATTTCTCTTTCGGGGATTCGATCTTTCAGGTGCGAGCCCGGAATAACACGAAGAGCCCCGTTATCCTCTCTGCAATTGTCCAGATGGAGCCGGATGGAGATCATCTGTTCAAGGACGGAAGTTGGTGGCTGGACATGTAGTACGTTCGCTTTCATAGTCCAAGGTCCAAAGCCCTCTACTTCAATCCGTTTCTGAACGGCGATCGTTACATCCTGATGCCATGGGACCTTCCAATTCGACTCAGCAACTTTGTCGAAGAGAATGCCTCGGACGGGAAAAGCGCCAGGGCCAAGCACACTTTCGACCAAAACCCGGACCGTAGGAGAACATGCCAACTCGCGAATTTCCGGAGAGACCTCCAAAAGATTGCGTATGCCTCCACGCTTGGACGCCGATTCATTCAGATTGATTCGACCGAGCGCCTCCACCAACGCGTCCACCGTTTCCTGTGAAAGCACCCTCTCGCGTATCGCAAAACCGTTAGTCTCAATCCCAGATTGGATCCTCTCGATGTTCACGCCCGTAATCTTAGCTTCGATGAGTGCTGTGGAGGAATGATGGGTCTCGATATGATTGAGTTGTAATGAGGGTGGAAGAGGTATTTGGAATCGATATTCCCGACTTCGAAGCTGGCCAAATCATGATAGTCGGAGACCTCTATCGCCTCGTCCTGAAAAATCTGCACATTCCTTATCAGCCACCCTCTGAACAAGGTGGTCGCGACGGTTCGAGGTTGCCCGCTTCCAGCACCACTTCGTGGGCACCGGAGGATGTCTGGGTGACCTAAAGGCAATCATTGAAGATCATTGCAAGTCGACGCCGAGGATATTCGCGAAGAGGCTCGTTTCAATCAAGATCTCGGTTGCGATTAGCTTCTACTTCCCAGCCGCTACCCTCACCATCGACACCGCCGGCATCGGCAAGTCAAACTCCAGCGTGACCTCTCCCTGCTGGTTCGCCGTAACCGTGCACGGTGGCGTTAGGGTCTGCAGACCGTCCTTTTGATGCAGCTCAGCCATCTGGGCGACATCCGGCCATCTCGGCGATCCCATCGCCTGCCACACTCCGTAAACATTGGAGCGGTCGTTATCGATCCGATCATGCTCCAGACGATACGAGGCACCCGGCATCAGGCCGGAGATCGTCAGTGTCACGCGCCGGTCAAGCTCGGCATTCCCTGCCGCCATGCTGTGCTGCTCTGTCGCGTTGCTCAGAAGCGCCTCGATGCTGCCGTCGCGGCTTTGCGAAGCCAGCACCTTCACCAGCCCTCCGAAGCCGTCTCCGGAGCCTGTAACGGCCAGCTTTTCTGTCCCCAGTTCATGCATCAGATAGTAGGCCCAGTAGCGCGACTTGCGCAGGCCATCCAGCCCGATCAACCCGAAGCCGCCGTGGAAGAGCGCCTTTGGGTCCCCGCTCTCTTCAAAGTAATCGCTGGCCGTCCAGTAACTGATCAAATTCACCTGGTCGAGGCTGTCGAAAAGCCCCGACACCGTCGCCGCTGCGCTGTAAGCCGTGTCGCCGACCTCATCGCCATATTGCGGTGAAACGCCCCACTCACTGTAGTAGATCGGCAGATTGTCCAGCCCATAGCGGCGCAGCAGCGGCCGATAGTCGGGAACCTGCAGGTAATAGGTATGCAGGTCGAGGAAATCGAGAGGAGTCCTGTTGCCCCCCGTGGCAAAGTTCTGGGTGGTCACGTGCCGCAGGAACGGCTCCTGATATGTGGTGAAGGCGGCGACGGGCCCCCCAACCTTGAGATTCGGATCGACCGACTTCACGCCCTCCGCGGCATAGTCATAGAGGCGGAAGTAGTCTTCACGCGAGCCGCTCCAGAAAACGGGCGTGTCGTGCAGGTCGGGCTCATTCCACACTTCGAAGGGCCAGCTCTCGACCTCGCTCCTGCCGTAGCGGTCGATGAGGTGCTGCGCAAGAGCCGCGACCAGCGCCTCCCACTTCCGGTAATCCTTGGGAGGCGAACTGCTCGCCCGGTACTTGAAGATCTTCGGCGCGTGCGGATGCGCGGCCAGAGCCGCCGGCATGAAGCTCAGCTCAACGAACGGTTTGAGCCCGTCCTCGCGCAGCATGTCATAAAGCTTGTCGACCTTCGACCAGTCATAGTGCGGATTCCCCGCAGCATCCTCGGTGTAAACGCTGGGATCGTCCATCAAAATCCCATGCGCGCGGATGTACTGGATCCCGAGCGTATCGTGCGCCAGCTTGTTGCCTGCGCGCAGGCCCGCCCCCACGGCCTTCACGTGCTCATTCAGGTCGCCCTTGAACATGTAGCTCAGATGCTCGGACCCGAGCACGATCTCCCACTTATGCTCGAGCGGTCCGATCGACTTGCCTGCATCGACCCGTATCTGAACAACCGGCTCTTGCGCCGATATCGCCCAGGCCGTCGCCGATACCGTAACGTCCTCAGGGCTCCACGCGCTGCCGTCGTTGCCGCGCACCCGATAATAATAGGTGTGACCGGGCCGGATATCCGAATCGATCCACGGCCCATGCGGGATACGCCCGAAGGGCTCGCCGGGAAAGAATCGCTCCAGCGCATTCTCGACGAAAATCGGCGCCACTCCGAAGGTGGAGCTGGCGAGCGCAAACGGGCCGTCCGGATGATTGCTGCGCAGCACCTGGTAGCAGACCGCATTCGGAATCGGCGCCCAGTCAATGGAGATGATCCCTCGCCCCGCCGTGGCCCGAACCCCACTGACCCGCGCGAGCAGCCTGGACTGCGGCAGAGACGGCGGAGGAACGTACCGCAGCCAGAGGAAAGCCGTGAGAGCAAGGACTAAGCCGATTCCTGCGACAACGAGCAGGGCCTTGAGCCCCAGTCCTAACCATCTCCCCAAGCCGCCAATCCTCCACCACACCCGTTCACGGGATGGATGTCCAAGGAAGGTAGTCTACTCGAATCACCGCGCCTGACGCTCTCGGATTTACGTTGTCGCCGCGCTCCCCCGCAGGCCGAGCAGGTCGGCATTCTTCCGCATCGCGAGGATGCAGAACCCGATATGCTCCTCAAGCGGCACGCCTAATTCGCCGGCACCCTTCGTGATATCGTCGCGATTCACCCCGCGCGCGAAGGCCTTGTCCTTCATCTTTTTCTTCACACCCGCCACGTCCACATCAAAAATCGATTTTGTGGGTTTCACCAGGGAGCAGGCAGTAAGAAAGCCGGCCAGCTCATCGCAGGCAAAGAGAGCTTTTGCCAGATGAGTCTCGCGCGGCACCCCGGAGTATTCGGCATGTCCTAGGATCGCGGTCCGAATCTCCTCCGGCCAGCCCTGCTCGACAAGGAGACGATTGCCGACGAAAGGATGCTCTTCGAGCGAAGGATGCCGCTCGTAGTCAAAATCGTGCAGTAGCCCGGTCACGGAGTAGGCCTCGACGAACGAGTCGCGCTCATCGTCCGTCAGTCCGTGCGCGTCCGCCTCGCGTTCTCCGTATGCGCGCACGCAGCTCTCGACAGCGAGCGCGTGCTTGATGAGGCTGGGCGACTGCGTCCACTGTTGCAGCAGTTCCCATGCGCGTTCGCGGTTGTATGTCTCATCGGTCATCGTCAATCCTCTCTCGCCAAAATTCCTCTTTGGGTTTTCTTAGGGTTTCTTCGGGTTTTCTCGGGCTGACTCACAGTTTTCACTTGACAACAAAGATACCTCCGATGCAAGCTGAATCAGAGTTGGACGGGATAGCGGATATAATCCGCCGCCTCGGTCAGCCTGGAGAGCCTGCTCTGGCACTCCGTTACAATTTATGGCAACTATCTTAGCCACCGTCGAGGCACGCGAAGTGCTTCGCTGCGAACACTGCAGCCTGGTGCAATTCAGAACAACGAATTCACTGTGCAGGCGCTGCCACAAGCCACTTGAAATTGAAGAGCCGGAGCCGCAACTGCCCCAGTTGGTAGTGGCAACTCCAAACACCGCATCCATTGAAGACGAGATCAACGTCGCGCGCGCAGTTCGTGACATTCGTCGCGTGCGTGGTCTGAGCCAGCGCCAGCTTGCGGGTCGCATGCAGGTGCCGCGCACCTATATCTCGAAAATCGAGAATGCCAAGGCCATGCCGACGCTGTCTTCGCTCGAACGGTTGGCCAACGCGCTTGAGGTCGACATCTGCGCGCTGCTGCGCGATGCGCGAAGCCGCGCACAGGCTGAGACGGCAGCCATCATGGCCGATCCCTTCCTGGCGGAGATCGCATCGCTGTTGTCGCAACTGGACGGCTTCCAGCGCTCGATGGTTCTCAATCAGGTACGGGAGATGGCTTCGGGGCGCAGGCGCACGGCGTAGGATCGCAGGCAGATACTCCGCCGTTATTGCATCGATACAATCGAGCAATATGGCGATGCTTCACTTTGATCCGGCCACCAGCTCGGCGACCGACATCTACAAGCTCATGATCGGGATGGTCGTGCCCCGCCCGATCGCGTTCGTCTCCAGCCTGGACGAGCACGGCGTCCATAATCTGGCCCCATTCAGCTATTTCATGGCCTGCACGGCTGACCCGCCGGTCGTGTGCTTTGTCAGCGGATACCGCAGAGCCGAGACTCCAACCAAAGACACGCTGCGCAACATCGCCGCAACCAAAGAGTTTGTCGTGAACATTGTCTCCGAGGAATTCGCTGGCAAGATGAATCTGACCTCGGCCGAAGTCGCTCCCGAAGTCGACGAGTTTGAGCTCTCAGGACTGACGCCTCTCGCCAGCGAGCTAATCCGGCCTCCTCGCGTAGCCGAGAGTCACGCGCAGATGGAGTGCCGACTCCGGCAGTTCATGCCGATCGGCGAGGCGCCCGGCGGAGGCACCATTATCTTCGGCGACGTCCTTCGCTTTCACGTCAATGAAGCCGTTGTCGACGGTTACAGGATCGATCCCGCAAAGCTCAACGCCATCGGCAGAATGGGCGGCCCGACCTACGTCCGCACGCGCGATCGCTTCGATATGGCTCGCCCGAAATGACGAGTTTGTCATGAGTTGGTCAGGCTGTTTCTGTTCTCAGGAAGCCCCATCCCATCGTGTCTTCAGTGTGATTGCGGCGGCCCCTCCGCCCGTGCTACGGTCGAGTCAGGGGATTCCTTGCTAAACTTCAGCCGTGTTCATGAACTGCCGCCCGACGAGCTGGCGATCTATCGCCGCCTCGATCCAGTGCGTCTGCCCGAACACGTGGCCATCATCATGGACGGCAATGGCCGCTGGGCCGGCAAGCGGCGTCTGAAGCGTTTTCTTGGCCACCAGCAGGGTGCCGAATCGGTCCAGTACGTCGTCGAGACTGCTTCCAGGATCGGCCTGCCCTGGCTCACCCTCTACGCCTTTTCCCTTGAAAACAACCTCAAGCGCCCGCGAACGGAAGTCACCTTCCTCATGCGCCTGCTGCGCACCTATCTCACCAACAATGTGCAGCGCATGAACGACAACAACGTCCGCATCCAGTACATCGGCCGCACCGACGAGCTCGAGCCCGAAGTGCGCGAACGCATGAACTGGGCCGCCAACGCAACCAAGCACAACACCGGGACGGTGCTCACGCTCGCCCTCAACTATGGCTCCCGCTCCGAACTGGTCGACGCCTTCCGCGCACTCTCGGCCGAAGTCGAGCGCGGGGAGCTGCGTCGCGAAGACATCACCGAGCAGGACATCCAGAGGCACCTCTATACGGCGCACATGCCCGACCCCGATCTGCTCATCCGCACCTCCGGCGAGATGCGCATCTCGAATTACCTGCTGTGGCAAATCGCCTACGCCGAGATCTTCGTCACCGACCGCCTCTGGCCCGATTTCCGCGGCATCCACATGCTCGAAGCCATCGAGGATTTCCAGAAGCGCGAGCGTCGTTATGGCGGCCTCGGGGACGGATCGGAATCCGACGACGTCGCTTCCCTGCCCGCGAACACCCTCGTTCCCCGTTAAAGGCCCCCCAAACGTCTCAGGTTTCCGCCGTCGAGCTGCATCTTCTGGCGTCCCCAAGTAAATCCCCACGTTTCGCCGGAAACCCGCTACCATGTTGCAAAAGCTATCCCTTATCCGCAGTGGGAGAAGAAAAATGAGATCTGTCGCCTGCACCGTTGGCCTGGTGATTCTGTCTTCGGTTGCAACTCTTTTGAATGCGCAGGGTACCGCGCAAAACTCGCTGCAGACCGCGTGGACCGTCTTGAACGCCGGGCTCGGAGACAACAGCACCGACCTGCGGGTTCGATCGGCCAGAGTTCTTGGCGAGCTCAACGACGACGAAAAGGCCGAATACGCTGCTATCACCGCGCTCAGCGGCGACAAGCAGCCCCAGGTGCGCGCCGCCGCCGCACAGGCCCTGGGCGATATGGGCGCAAAGGACGCGAAGGTCCAGTTGGTCGCTGCATTCAAGGACACCGACCCGTCGGTCATCATCGCCGCCGCGCACTCCCTGATCCAGCTCGGCGACAACCAGGGGTATAACGTCTACTACGCCCTTCTTACCGGCAACCAGAAGACCGGAACAAGTCTCACGGAGCAGCAGAAGCAACTCCTGCATGACCCCAAGAAGCTGGCATCTCTCGGCGGTCAGGCGGCGCTTGGATTTGTGCCCTTCGGAGGCCTCGCATTCAGCGGCTATAAGCTGCTCACCCGCGACGATACCTCACCTGTCCTGGCCGCAGCTGCCCTGATACTCGCCAAAGATCCTGACCCGAAGAGCGGAGACGCTCTGGCGGACGCCTCTGCCAGCCAGGACAAGTGGCTGGTGCGCGCAGCCGCCTTCGACGCAATTGCCAAGCGCGGAGATCCTGTCCTGCTCAAGGCCGCCGAGGCCGGCCTGCAGGATGACAAGGACCAGGTGAGAGTCTCAGCTGCGGGCGCGGTCATTCGTCTTACCGATATCCAGTCGCATCCCAAGCCGGAAGAAAAGCCGGTAAAGCACCGGACCACTCCCCGAAAGCCGAATTAGCCTTCACGGCTGCGGGAAGAGCTACTTCGCCGCTCCATTCGATGCACTCGTCAGCTCGCGGATCTGATCCACCTCGTGCTGGCGATACGGCTTGCCGTCCGGATAAAAGATGTCGTGGAACCATACTGTCGGCTGCTCCAGCGTATAGGGCCGATACCACGAATCCCAGGGAAGCCACGTTTGCGTTTTTCCGGCAACAAAGCCCCAGTTGATCGCGGCCACGTGATGCTTCTGCGCAATGGGCAGCGTGTTATCGAAGGTGCTGCCCGCACCGCGCGCCATATATTCGGTGCAGATCAGCGGCCGTCCGTACTGTTCCAGCCATTCCACGTGCTCCTCGAAATCCTCCGGCCAGCCGTAGTTGTGGAACGAGATCACATCGGAGTTCTCAATCTGAATCTTGGCCATTGCGCTCAGCTTCTCTGGAGAAGACCAGTCCCCCTGCCAGACACCGCTGGTGAGCGGCTGCGCCGGATGAGCCTCCCTCGCCCACGCAAAGACCTGCGGCAGAAGCTTGAGCACCCGCTCCGTCTTGTCCTTCGGTTCTTCCCTCCCATAGGAACTGTGGTTGCCATTGTCCGGTTCATTCCAGATATCCCAGGCCAGCACGCGATCGTCGTTCGCAAAGGCCCCTACCACTCCCGCGACATAGGCCTTGAGCCGGGGATACTGCGCCGGATCCTCGAGGGCGCTCTTGCCCGGCCCCTGCACCCAGCCCGAATTGTGCACTCCCGGAATGGGCGGATGTTGCGGACCAAGCTTCGGAACAGGGTCCCAGCATGAATCGAAGAGAACAAAGATGGGGCGGATATGATGGCGGGCGGCGATCGTCAGAAACGTATTGATGCGCTGCGTAAACCCCTTCGGATCCTGCTGCCAGAGCAGGTCGTGCAGAAAGACCCGCATCGTATTCATCCCGATCGCCTGAGCCCAGCCCAGTTCCTTATCGATCTCCTGGGGGTCGAATGAGTCAGCCTGCCACATCTCCAGCTGATTGATGGCGTCCGCGGGAATGAAATTGCTGCCCACCAGCCAGGGCTGCTTCCGGTACCAGTCGTTGGCCCTCTCGGCAGACCATCGCGACTCCTGCGCAACCGCCGTCAGCGTAGGAAGAAGAAGACACAACGCGAAGAGTCGCTTCAGCACAAAATCCTCCGGGAGAGAGGACATCATAGATGAAATCGATTACATCCCGACCGTTGCACCTGAACCACTCAATCGTCATACCGGGCCCGGCGCGAATCAGATCACGCCGGGCACAGTCTCCGACCTTACGGCTGGGTGGCGCCTCCTGGGTTGACCGCAATTTTCTGCGCGGCATCCACCTTCGCGCCCGGCATCGTCAACTTCACTTTGAGCGTTGTGATCTCCGGTTTCGCCTTCGGCTTCACCTCAAAGCCAAGTTCGTACTGGTTCTGCAGCCGGCGGCTCAGATCATCGAAGAACGGCGCAAAGGATACAGGATTGCCCAGCCCCTGCCAGTACGCCTTTCCTCCCGTCGCCTGCGCTACCAGCAGCAGCAGGCTCTGTCCGGAGTTGTTCTGGTAAGCTCCGACGTCATACCTGCCCCGATCGTGCCAGTAAATGGAGTCGACAATCAGTCCGGCGCGAACCGAATCGTTGATTGCCGCCAACAGGTAAGGGTTATCAGGATCGAAGCGCAGGTTGTACGGGTCGACGCCGTCGGTAACCATGACCACCTCACGGCGATTCTCCTTGTTCGTCGACGGCCATTTCTTGGCCAGGTCCGAGAGGCAGAAATACGGGCTGGCATTGCTGCCCACCGTGCCGCCCGGCAGGCGCAGCGCCTCCAGAGCCGTCGCCTTATCCGTCGTCAACGGCTGCGAAAATACCGCCTGGCCATTCTGCATGTAGGCGATCCCCACCGAGGTCGTCGGCGGCAGCGACTTCACAAAGCGTTGGATCTCCCCCAGCTGCGTGCCGATGCTGTTGCGGGCCGATCCGTCGATCAGAATGACCAGCTCAAGCCCGGCGCGATCACCGCGCAGAGGCACAAGATCGGTGATATTGGCCGATTTGCCGCCAACCTGCACGGCAAGGTCTCTTGTCTGGATTGGCGCCACAGCTTCGTTATTCTTGCTGAGCACCGTAATCACTGTCTGGGCAGAAACCGCGTCAGCGCCCTGCGCAGGCGCGGGGTATGCTGCTGCTATAAGGCCGATCATCGCGGCGGCGGCAAAAATGGAATTCGATCTCATTCGTTTTTCCTCTTGGAATTTCCGCAAATCGCTGCGCTTTGTGGCCGTGCAAAGCATCCTCAGCGACTCGCCCTGACTCATCTTTTTACTCGTTAAGATGTATAAACCCCTCCACTGCATCTCTGTTGCTTTGACGGCTCTGGAACGGGCAAAGATTCAGCTCTCAACGTGTATGCTTTCTGAGAGATGAAACGCGTCGTCACGGCTGCTGTCCTCATTCCCCTGGTTTTGCTGCTGATTTTCGCCGGCCCGACCTGGCTCATCACCGTGATGGCAGCGCTCGTAGCAGAACTCGCCCTGTGGGAATACCTCACCCTGGCCGATGCGGCAGGCGCGAAAACTCCCCGCATTACGACCATGATCGTAGTCGCGTTATTATTCGCCTGCATCTTCCGCCGGCCCGATTTCCTGGGCCCTCTCCTCGGCGCATTGGGGCTGGGGCTCTTCGTCTTCTGTGCCTTCCGCTCGCCTCTCAAACGCGTTCTCCCCGACGCGGCATATTCCGTCTTCGGCGTCATTTATATCGGTGTGCCTCTGACCACCCTGCCGCTCCTCAGCGAGCAGGAAAACGGCCCGTCGCTGTTACTTTTTCTTTTCTTCGTGGTCTGGGCCGGAGACATCGCCGCTCTTTACATCGGCCGCATGTGGGGACGCAGAAAGCTCGCGCCGGCCATCAGCCCCGCCAAAACATGGGAAGGCTCCATCGCCTCACTGGCCGGAAGCGTGTTGATCGCGCTCCTTCTTTTTCTCCTGGCCGAAGAGTTGGCGCGGGGCAATTTCGGAAAGCTCTCATCGCTCCTGTCGTTTCCCGGCTCGATGGCGGCGTGGCTCGCTCTGGCAGCGATCATCAATGTCGCCGCGCAGGTAGGCGATCTCATCGAATCCGCCATCAAGCGCGGCGCCGGCGTAAAGGATTCCGGGACCCTCCTGCCCGGTCATGGCGGGGTGCTCGATCGCATCGATGCCCTGCTCGTGGCCGCTCCTGTCCTGTGGTACGCTCTACTCTTGCAGCAGTCCTTCTAGATGAAGCAGATCGCCATCCTCGGCTCGACCGGATCGATCGGTCAGAGCACCCTCAGCATCATTGAGAAATATCCTGGCCGATTCGCCGTCGCCTCCCTGGCCGCCGGACAGAACATCGACGCCGCTTTCGAGCAATGCAGGCGCTGGCGCCCTGCCGTCATTTCCATGGCGACCGACGAGATCGCCGCGCAGCTCCAGCTCCGCCTCAAGCAGGAGGGAATCACCGGAATCGAAGTCGTCCACGGAACCGCCGGGACAGTCCTCGTAGCCACGTTGCCCCAGGTAGATTTCGTCGTCTCTGCCATCGTCGGCGTCTCCGGACTGGAAGCCACCTACGCCGCCGTCCAGGCCGGAAAGCCCGTCGGCCTCGCCAACAAGGAGGCGATGGTAGCAGCCGGTGAAATCCTCACGGCTGCCGCCCGGACAAAGGGTGTGCCCCTGCTGCCCATCGACTCCGAGCACAACGCCATTCATCAGTGCATGCGCGCCGGCGAAAAACCTGAAATCCGCCGTATCTGGCTCACCGCCTCTGGAGGACCCTTCCGCAACCTGCCCCTCAGCCGCTTCGAGGGCATCACCGTCGAGCAGGCCTTGAAGCACCCCACCTGGGTCATGGGCCGCCGCATCACCATCGACTCCGCCACCATGCTGAACAAGGGGCTGGAGATCATCGAGGCCTGCCGCCTCTTCGCTCTGCCGCCCTCGGCCGTCAAGGTAACGGTGCACCCGCAATCGACCGTGCACTCTCTGGTCGAATACATCGACGGCAGCATTCTGGCGCAGATTTCCGTTACCGACATGCGCCTGCCGATCCTCTATGCCCTGAGCTATCCGGAGCGCGTCGAGTCCGATCTGACCTTCGATATGGCCGCCCTGGGCCAGCTCGACTTCGCCCCGCCCGATTTTGAGCGCTTTCCCTGCCTCCGGCTGGCCTATGAGGCGGCAGAGCGCGGTGGCGCGCATGCCATTGCCCTCAATTCCGCCGACGAGGTCGCCGTGGAAGCATTCCTCGAACGAGCCATAGCTTTTCCGGGCATACCGCGTACAATTGAAGAGGTACTTGAGGCAATCCCCGAATCTCATCCGTCGACCATTGCAGAGGTGCTGGCAATCGACCGGCAAGCACGCGAGATGGCGAGGTGTGCCGTAAAGTCGATCGCGTTTCCGGCCGGTAAGTTCGCTCCGTAGGCGCAGAAGAAAGAAACTGACGCCGGCATGCAATTCTGGTTCCGTTGCCGGCGGGTATTCATCAAATAATTATGGCTTTTGCTTTTACCGCCCTTATCTCCATGCTGGTTGTGCTGGGCATCATGGTGCTCGTGCACGAGTTCGGCCACTTCGCGGTGGCCAAGTTTTTCGGCGTTCGTGTTGAAGTCTTTTCGGTCGGCTTCGGCAAACGTCTTTTCGGCTTCCGCCGCGGCGATACAGACTACCGCATCAGCCTGCTGCCCCTCGGCGGCTATGTAAAGATGCAGGGCGAGCTGGGCGGCGACGGCACCATGGCAGCGATAAGCAGCGGCGCGGGTGCATTGGGTACTGGGGGGCGCGACTCCGGCGATCTGAACTCCAAACCCCGCTGGCAGCGCATTCTCATCGGGCTCGCGGGGCCCATAGCGAATTTCATCCTGGCATTCGTGCTCATGGCCGGCCTCTACATGATGCACAACGAAGTGCCGAACTACATGTCCAGCCCCGCCGTCACCGATGTCGTGCCGCCCGACTCGCCGGCGGCCCGCGCCGGGATCCAGCCGGGCGACAGGATCATCCGCTTCGACTCCGATGTAAATCCCACCTGGGAGCAGGTCGGGATGCGAGCTGCTCTCGATGCCAACTCCTATATTCCGGTCACCGTCGAGCGCCTGGTAAACGGCGAGCCGCAGCACCTGAATCTTTCACTCTTTGCCGCCGACGCCAGCAAGGGACAGGACTTCGAGCTCGAATCGGTCGGTCTGCTGCCCCGCGTCCAGGACGGCCCGCTGGGTGTCCGTGACGTCATGCCCGGCAATCCGGCTGAGAAAGCCGGCCTGAAGGCGGGCGATGGGATCGTCTCCATCAACGGCCAGTCGGTTCACTCCGTTTCCGCTGTCATGGCCGTGCTGCAGGAAACCCAGGGTAAGCCCGTCCATCTCGTTGTCCAGCGCGGCAGCCAGACACTGAACATTTCGGCAACTCCCATCTGGGGCGACGACGGCACCGGACGCATGGGCTACCGTCTCGGCTTCCATCCCGCGCTCGCGCCATTCCACGTCGAGCAGCTGCCGCTCGGACAGGCTCTCAAAGAGTCCTTCCACGTGAATGTGCGTTACTCCGGCCTGATCATTGACGTGCTGCGCCGCCTCGTTTCGCATCGCTCAAATGTGCAGCAGCTGAGCGGACCAATCGGCATTGCGCGCGAGACCGGCGAAGCCGTCACCGCTCCCGGATGGCAGCCTCTGATCGGCACCATGGCGCTTATCAGCCTGAACCTGGGCATCTTCAACCTGCTTCCGATTCCCATTCTCGATGGCGGCATGATCCTCCTGCTGCTCATCGAGGGCGCGCTGCGCCGTGATCTGAATCAGGAATTCAAGGAGCGGGTTTATCAGGTCGCTTTCGTTGTCCTTGTCCTCTTTGCCGCCTTCGTGATGTTCAACGACGTCGCCAAGCTCAACATCCTGCCCCGGCTCAAGCCGTAACCACACCGCAGGGCGCCGCATTCCCGGAGGAATCCGAGCGCCCTGATTCTTTGAATTGACCAGCCTCGATCTTCAACGATTTCAGATGCCCCTTCGCACGACGCTCCGCGTCCGCTATGCCGAAACCGACCAGATGGGCGTCGTCTACTACGCCAACTATTTTGTCTGGTGCGAGATCGGCCGCGTCGAGTTCTTCCGCCAGCTTGGACACGATTACCGGCAGATGGAGCTCGATGACGATTGCCATCTCCCTGTCGTCGAGGCAACCTGCCGCTATCGCGCACCGGCGCGATACGACGACGAGATCGTCATTGAGACCAGGGCGACCGCGCTGCGAGCTTCGTTTGTGAAATTCAGCTACCGCATCCTGCGTCTGCATCCTGACGGCGAGCAGCTGCTGGCCGAAGCCGAGACCGTGCACGTCAGCGTGGATAAGACAATGGCGAAGCGCCCCCTGCCTGAGAAACATCTCCGTGCGATTGAATCCATGCTCGAAAAGAGCTGAGCGCTACGCATCGTCAAAACTTGTCATGCAGGGCACCAGGTGAGGCGCGAACGGCGTCAGTGTCGATTTGCCCGGATTGCTGACAGAAGTCATGGTGTGAAGGCCGGTGACGTAAACCTTCCATTTGCCCCCGGTGTGCACGTGAGAATGCAGTGCTGAAAATAAGTCTTCACCTTATCGGTGGTAAGATCGGCTGCCTTCTTCTCGCCGATCTGAAGCGGACCCGCATAAGACTTGTATTCGACGCGGCATTCCTGCGTTCCCGGCACATTTCCTCTTTTTGCCAGCGATTCGCCGTTGGAGTCGTGATAGAAGACGAAATCGCTCCCCACTCGATTCACCTGCAGCGCACAGCCGTTCACGCTGCCGGTCAGCGCAAGGGTTCCGTCGCGCTGCCCGATTGGGACTTTACATTCCCCGACCCCACCCGTGCTGGCATTCAGGTTGTAAACTTTTGAAAAACAGATGTTCGAGTTCCTGCTCTTTCGCGGCGTAGCGATCATGTTGCTCATCCTGGCCAACGGCTTCTTTGTTGCCGCCGAGCTGTCGCTTGTCAGTGTCCGCGAAACCCGCATTGAACAACTCATCGCGCAGCACCGCCCGGGAGCCCGCCTGGTACGCCGTCTCCAGCAGCACCTGGACGACTTCCTGCCCGCCGTCCAGCTCGGCGTCACCCTCTGCAGCCTGGCTCTCGGCTGGATCGGCGAACCCGTCGTCGCCGCCATCTTCGAACAATGGCTGGGATGGATGCCTCACGCCCATCTCTCCTCGCACCTCATCGCCGTACCGGTCGCCTTCGCCTTCATCACCTACTTCCACGTCCTGCTCGGCGAGCTCGTACCGAAGGCTCTCGCCCTGCGCAAGGCTGAGCAGGTGGCCGTCGCTGTCGCCGCCCCCATGGAAGTCTTCATCCAGCTCACTCGGCCCGCCGTGCGCCTCATGAATCGCTCCGCGCGCACGGTGCTGCGCCTCTTTCGCACCCCGATGGTCCATGAAGGCTCCGTGCACTCACCGGAAGAGCTCAAGCTTATCGCTACCGCGGCCCGCCGCTCCGGAATGCTCCCCGAGTACCAGGAAGCGCTGATTCACCGCGCAGTCGAAATCAACGAGGTTCCCACGCGCGAGATTATGACGCCTCGCCAGCGCATCTTTTCCCTGCCCTTCGATCTCCTCATCGAGGAAGCCAGCGCGCGCATCGTCGACGAGCTGCACTCACGCGTGCCCGTCTACGATCCCGCCCGCGGCCCCGAGTACATCGTCGGCGTCGTCTACTCCAAGGACATCTCCCGCCTGATGCACTTTCGCGCCTCCGCCAAAACCCGCTTCGCCGAAGCGCCTTTCACCGAGCTGCGCCTGAAGCAGGTCATGCGCGAAGTTCTGGTCGTTCCCGAGACCAAGCCTGTCCTCGATCTGCTGCACGAGTTCCAAGCGCGCCGACGCCATCTCGCCATCGTCGTCGACGAGTTCGGCTCTACCGTGGGACTCGTAACCGTCGAAGATGCAATTGAGCAGTTCGTAGGCGAAGTCGAAGACGAGTTCGACGTCGCCGCCAAGACCGTACTCACCACCGCCAGTGGAGAATTGATGCTCGACGGCAGCGTCAACCTGCGCGACCTCGAAACCCAGATGCACTGGAGCCTGCCCCGCGACGCAGGCGTCGAAACCCTCGCCGGCTTCCTGCTCGCCCGCCTCGGAAAAATCCCCCGCGGCGGCGAGATCATCGAATACGAAGGCCGCCGCTTCACCGTCGTTGAGATGAATGGAAACCGCATCAGCCGCGTGCGTATCGAGAAAATCGGCGAATCCGCCCTTGAGCCCGAAACGCCCGCACGGGCCGCCATGGAGAACGCTCGCTGATGCGGATTCCCCGGGCGCTGCGCGCGCTGTTGTTCCGTCTCGCCTATACTCTTCCCGTCCTCTGGCTGGTGGTGTCGATCGTCTTTCTGCTCATCCACCTTGTTCCCGGCGATCCCATCGAGCAGATGCTCGGCGAAGGCGCCCGCCCTGCCGATATCGTCGCTCTCCGTCACACATACGGCCTCGACGCACCCCTCGGCCAGCAATACATCCGCTACTGGCGCGGAGTTCTGCACGGAGACCTCGGCCACTCCCTCCGCCTCAATGACTCCGTTACGCATCTGGTGCTGGTGCGTTATCCCTACACCATCGAGCTGGCGGCCGCCTCCGTCCTGCTGGCACTGGCCCTTGCCATTCCCGCCGGCATCGCCGCCGCCCTCCATCGCAACCGCTGGCAGGATCAGGCACTGGGCGTCGTCAGCCTTCTGGGGCTGTCATTCCCCGGCTTTGCTCTCGGCCCCATCCTCATCCTGCTGGTTTCCATCAAGCTCGGATGGCTGCCCGTGAGCGGCACCGGAGGCGTCAGCCATCTCATCCTACCCGCCGTCACCATGGGCAGCGCGCTGGCCGCCATCCTCACCCGCATGGTACGCACCGCCATGCTCGAAGAGCTCGGCCAGGATTACATCCGCACCGCCCGCGCCAAAGGCCTCTCCGAACGCGCCGTGGTCTACCGGCACGCCCTGCGCAACGCCATGATTCCAGTGATTACCCTCGTCGGCCTGCAATTCGGCGCCTTGCTCGCCGGAGCCATCGTCACCGAGAAGATCTTCAGCTGGCCCGGCATCGGACAACTCACCGTTTCCGCCATCTCCAATCGCGACTATTCCCTCCTCCAGGGATGCATCCTCGCCGTCGGCCTCACCTATGTCCTCGTAAATCTGGCCACCGACGTCCTTTACCTGGTCGTGAATCCCCGTATCAGGGACTAACCCGCCCATCAGCCCCATTGCCATTCGTTTCTCCAACATTCAAGGTTTGTTGACCTTCGCCTCTGCCAAATATTTCAGTCACGCTAAATGGCTAATGGCTATCGGCTAATGGCTGCCTTCATGGAACTTATGACAAATGTCATGCGTATCGGTGTGGAGGTGAGGAGCGTCTAACTCCCGGCACACATTTTCGGAGGAATTGCTTGGCGAATCAGCGTAATCGTAGAAAGAAATGGTGGTGGGTCGGAGGTATCGCGCTGATTGTCATTGCCGCGGCCGGGATCGCGATTGCCGCGCGTGGAAATGGAAGCAAAATCGAGCCCGGAAGGCTGGCCAAAGTCACCCGCGGAGACATCGCCAAAAGCGTGGTTGCCACCGGAAAGATTCAACCCATCACCAAGGTCGAGTTGAAATCCAAAGCCAGCGGCCTCGTCGAGAAACTCTACGTCGACATCAACCAGCACGTGCACAAAGGACAGGTGCTCGCCCAGCTCGATCAGCAGGAAATTCTCGCCCAGGTCGCCGCACAGAAGGCGCAACTGGCCGCCTCCGAGGCTAACGTCGTCACCTTCAGAGAGAACATCGCGCAGGACAAGGTCAACGCCGAAGCCCCCGACCTGCCCATGTACAAGGACACCTACGAGCGCAACCTGCAGATGCTCAAGCAGGGCATCGTATCCCAGCAGACCCTCGACAACGCCGAGCGCGACTACCTCGCCAATAAGAATAAGCAGCAGGGGGCGCAGGCGCAGATCGGCGTCGACACCGCCAAGCTGAAGCAGGCGCAGGCCCAGGTCCAGCAGGCCCAGGCCAGCCTTGACCAGTTGAACGAGCAGCTCAGCTACACCACCCTCGTCTCTCCCATGGATGGCGTCGTCCTTTCCCGCGACGTGGAAGTCGGCGACGCCGTCAGCTCGATCCTTGTCCTCGGCTCGACCGCCACCCTGGTCATGACCCTCGGCGACACCACGCAGGTCTATGTGCAAGGCAAAGTCGATGAAGCCGACATCGGCAGCGTCTACCTGGGACAGCCGGCGCGCATCCGCGTCGAGTCCTTTCCTAACCGCATCTTCAACGGCAAAGTCACCAAGATCGCCCCGCTCGGCGTCGAGAAGGACAACGTCACCACCTTCGAAGTCCGCGTCTCAATCGACAACCCCAGCGGCGAGCTCAAGGCAAACATGACCGCCAATGCCGAGATCCTCATCAAGGAAGACAAGAACGTTCTCTCCGTACCGGTCGCGGCCGTCGTCTACGACGCCGACAAGAATGCCTCCGTCTTTGTCCCCGATCCAAAACAGAAGGATGGACAGCGAAAGGTCGCAGTGAAGGCTAGCATCTCCAACGGCAGCAGGATCGAAATTCTCGACGGCTTGAAGGAAGGCGAAACCGTCGTGCTGCAGCAATAAGGGCTCGCCGTCCAGGCGCCTCGCGCTCCGCGCGTCTCGGACTTCAGATTCCAGGAGCGTATGGAATTGGAGGCGACACATGAATACTCGATGGATAGCAATAGCGGCTTTGGCGATTTCGCCGGCATGCCTGCTCGCGGCCGACGGCACCTTTGACAAGACCCTCCACGTCAGCGGCACCCCGATGCTCAGCATCAGCACCGGCTCGGGCTACATCCATGTCTCTCCCGGCTCAGACAGCGAGATCCACATCGTCGGTCACGTCCACGCCAACCGCTGGGGCGACTGGGGAGGATCTCCCGAGGACCGCGTCAAGGAAGTCGTATCGAATCCCCCGATTGAGCAGAGCGGAAACGTCATCACCGTGGGTAAGCATGAGAACTACCACAACATCTCCATCGACTACGAGGTGACGACGCCGCGAGGCACGAATCTCGAAGCCAATTCCGGCTCCGGCGACCTCCGCATCTCCGATCTCGGCGGCTCGCTCAAGGCCGGTACCGGCTCGGGATCGATCGAGGCCAACGGCCTCAGTGGCAGGGTCTCGCTTGAAACAGGCTCGGGAGACATTCATGCCGACATGCATTCGGCGCCCGACGTGAAGGCCCAGACCGGCAGCGGAAGCATCCGCCTCCAGGGCGTTACCGGCGGCCTCTATGCCGAAACCGGCTCAGGAGACATCGAGGTCAGCGGCCAGCCCGGCTCCAACTGGAAGGTCGAGACCGGCTCCGGTTCAGTCACTCTGAACACCGGCTCCTCCAAATTCTCCCTCGACGCAACCACCGGCTCCGGATCCATCCATAGCGATCCTCCCATCAGCGTGCATGGCAGCCTCGAGCGCCACCACATTATGGGCGACGTCAACGGCGGCGGCGTCACCGTCAGAGTCGAGACCGGCTCCGGCGACGTCCGCATCCACTAGGCCCTCGCGCGCCAGTCAAAGGCCCTGCCGCGGCGGGGCCTTTGCACGAAGACTTCACGCGAAGAGAAACTCCTTCGTGCGCAGCTCCTTCACCTTGTCGCGCAACTTCGCTGCCTTCTCAAACTCGAACTTCTTCGCCGCCTCGCGCATATCCGATTCCAGATTCGCAATATGGGCGTCCAGCTCATCCTGCGACTTGAAGTCCGGAGCCTCATCCGAGTCCTCAGTCAGATCCGCATAATCCGCCTTGAGAATCTGCGCCAGCGACATCTCCGTCGGACGGATCACCGACCGCGGCGTTATGCCGTGCTCTTCGTTATACGCATGCTGCACCTCGCGCCGCCGGCTCGTCTCGTCGATAGCCAGCTTCATCGAGTCCGTCATGCGATCGGCATAAAGGATCGCCCGGCCATTCACGTGCCGCGCCGCGCGCCCGATCGTCTGAATCAGCGATCCCGTCGACCGTAGAAAGCCTTCCTTGTCCGCGTCCAGAATCGCCACCAGCGAGACCTCCGGCAAATCCAGACCCTCGCGCAGCAGGTTGATGCCGATCAGCACGTCGTACTCGCCCTTGCGCAGATCGCGCAGCAGGCGCACCCGCTCCAGCGTCTCGATTTCCGAGTGCATGTACCGGCAACGCACGCCCACTTCGGAATAGTACCCCGCCAGGTCCTCCGCCATGCGCTTGGTCAGCGTCGTCACCAGTACGCGCTCGTTGCGCTTCGCCCGGTCGCGAATCTCCGCCAGCAGGTCGTCGATCTGCCCGCGAATCGGTCTGATCTCGACCTCGGGATCGACCAGCCCTGTCGGCCGAATAATCTGCTCCACCACAACTCCCGCCGACTTCGTCAGCTCATACGGCCCCGGCGTCGCCGAAACATAAACCACCTGGTTGACGCGCGCCTCAAATTCCTCAAACTTGAGCGGCCGGTTATCCACCGCCGAAGGCAGCCGGAATCCATAATCGACCAGGTTCTGCTTGCGCGAGCGGTCGCCATGCCACATCCCATGCACCTGCGGCACCGTGGCGTGCGATTCGTCGATAAAGAGCAGATAGTCGCGCGGAAAATAATCGAGCAGCGTCGGCGGGGGCTCGCCCGGCAGCCGCCCGGAAAAATGCCGCGAGTAGTTCTCAATCCCGTGGCAGTAACCGACCGACTTGATCATCTCCAGATCGAAGCGCGTGCGCTGATGAATCCGCTGCGACTCGACCAGCCGCCCCTGCGCTTCCAGCTCTTTCTCCCACCACGCCAGCTCTTCCAGAATCGACTCGATGGCTGTCTTCTTGCGCTCCGGCTGCACCACGTAATGGCTCTTGGGATAAATCGGCAGCCTCGAATACTTCTCCCTCACCGACCCAAATAACGGATCGATCTGCGCCAGCGACTCGATCTCATCCCCGAACAACTCGATGCGATACGCATTCTCGTCATACGTCGGATAAATCTCGATCACATCGCCGCGCACGCGAAAGGTCCCGCGCCGGAAGTCCCCATCATTCCTCTCGTAGAGAATCTCCACCAGCCTGCGGATAATATCCTCGCGGCGAATCCTCTGCCCTTTCTCGAGCAGCAGCAGCATCCCGAAGTACGCCTCCGGCGACCCCAGGCCGTAGATGCACGACACCGACGACACGATAATCGCGTCCCGCCGCTCGAAGAGCGACCGCGTCGCCGAGAGCCGCAGCTTGTCCAGCTCCTCGTTGATCGTCGCCTCCTTCTCGATATACAAATCGCCCGACGGAATATACGCCTCAGGCTGGTAATAGTCGTAATACGAGACGAAATATTCGACCGCATTGCCTGGAAAGAACTGCTTGAACTCGTGATAAAGCTGCGCGGCAAGCGTCTTGTTGTGCGCAAGAATCAGGGCCGGGCGGTTGAGCTCCTCGATAATCTTCGCCACCGTATACGTCTTGCCCGAACCCGTCACCCCCAGCAGCACCTGGTGCTTCTCACCCGCGCCCACACCTTCGATGAGTTCCCCGATAGCGCGGCCCTGGTCGCCGCGCGGCTTGTAATCGCTGACTAGCTGAAAGTCCACATCCCTATGTTAATGGACAATTGCGGACAGCTTCTGTCCTCCCATCCCAACTGGCGACGAAGGACGGATCTCCACAGTAGAAAAAGAAAAGGCCTGCGGCGAAAACGCTGCAGGCCCTTCAAGTCAGGAGAACTACTTCGCCGCGACCGGCTCCTCCACATTGACGCCGTGCTTCTTCGGCGTCGTAAGGTCAAAGCGATCGAGGTTCATCACCTTGTTCCAGGCCGCTGCAAAATCGTGGACGAACTTTTCCCCTGCGTCCGAGCTTCCGTAAACTTCGGCCACAGGCCGGAGCTGGGAATTCGAACCGAAGATGAGATCGACACGCGTGCCGGTCCATCTCGATTCGCCGGTCCACCGGTCGCGCCCTTCAAATACATCGGCCGCATCCGAGACCGGCTTCCACTCCGTCCCCATATCGAGCAGATTGACGAAGAAGTCGTTGGTCAGTGTCTCCGGCCGGTGGGTGAAGACGCCATGCTTCGACTCTCCGAAGTTTGCCTTCAGCACGCGCAGGCCGCCAACCAGCACCGTCAGCTCCGGACCAGTCAGCGTCAGCAGTTGCGCCTTGTCGACCAGCAGCGCCTCGGCAGGCA